>Ga0222712_10001005_pt1 | contig 36049 bp, 33 predicted proteins | sample C33_657DmetaG_FD_165043 | JGI IMG/M metagenome (GOLD analysis project Ga0222712, IMG submission 165043) | Estuarine water microbial communities from San Francisco Bay, California, United States - C33_657D | ecosystem: Environmental > Aquatic > Marine > Unclassified | place: USA: California... | reverse complement strand
TGCCGACCTGGCCCAACAGCCGCATCGACGAGCTGCTGCCACATCGTTGGACGCCAGCGGGCACCTAAGCGGATCGCCGCGCCCGTCGTCAAGATGGGTTGGCCGGACGGATACCCATCTGCTCCAACAATGGGCGTGCAGCAGGGATCAAGCCTTCCGTCTTCGCCAGACCGATCACCGCCGCCGAGCCGATGAGGGCAAGTCCATGACTCTTGGCTTCCAGCCGACCCGCGCGATCGTCCATCACGACGAGCACAGCGTCTCCCGCCTCCCGCCAATGCCTGGCCACCTGTAGGGTGCTGGCTTCTCCTGCGTCGATACCCGGGTTGAGTGGCTTGTCATCGGAAGTCGGCACTTCGACCACATTGACCCAGCCTTCGGATAAGGCGCTTACCAGTAAGTCGGCGTCAGCGAAGGCAGCAATGACGGGCAAGATTTCATTTCAGACCGTGGTGGTGATGAACACGCGGCCGAACAACTGGCGCAGGAGGTCAAGCGCCTCGATACGTGCCAGCGCAATCAGCAGCCCCGCATCGGCGATAACGACGCGCCGATTCACGCAGCGGACTTGACCAGCCAATCTCGGGCGTCACGCATTTCGGCGCGGGCTTCATCGGCAGCGGCTTTGTCGTTGCCAGTAAGCGGTATACCCTGGCTGGAGAACAGCGTCAGCATTTCGGCCAATGGTTTGCCCGCCATTCGGGCAGCAAATCCCGCCGACACAGCAGCGCTGCGAAACAAAGACACCGCCAATGCCACGCGCACAGCCGGCAGGTCGGGCAGCCCCAGCTTTTCCAGATCAACCAGTAGGGCCTGTGGGTGGTCCCGGTTCATGACAACGACCATATCGTCGGCGCGCGCAGCAGCCAGCGCAGTACTGGGATTGGTCTTGAGTTGCCGGATGTTGACGGTCTGCATATTGAGCGCTCGTGATGTAGCACATCGTGTAGGAACATCACGACTTTAGCATCCCCCCGCAGCGGCGTACGAATCCTCAAAGCACCGCGCTCAGCCTCATGTCCTGCCAGCCGCTGCCCTGCCAAAAGCGCTCGGTGCTCGGGCCGCGTTCGAGCAGCAGCGCTTGGGCCAGCGGAGCCAGCAGGGTTTGCTCAGGGTCGGCCAGCAGGACCCAAACCGGTTCGCCGCCGTCTGCCAACTCGACAGCGGCGATCCACTGGATTTGCCTGAGGGTCTGTAGCAGGGGCTCCAGTTGCAGCAGGTCCACATTCAAGGCCCGGGCCAGGGCTTGCGCGCTCAGGCCGTGCGGCTGCGCGCCACGGGTGCGGTGCAGTTGCTGCACACAGGCCAGCGCCAGCTCGAAAGGCCAGCCCACCCGGCCCATGCGCCGGGCATGGCCGGAGAGCAGGCTGGGCAGATAGGCTGTGACCACCGCGCCCATGAGCACGATCAACCAGGCGAGGTATATCCAGACCAACAGGATGGGCACGGTGGCAAAGGCGCCGTAGACTACAGAGTAGGTCGGTACGCTCTTGAGATAGAGCGCCAGCACCTCCTTGGCCAGGGCCAGGCCGGCGGCAACGAACACGCCGCCACTCCAGGCATGGCCCCAGGCGACATGGGTGTTGGGCATGTAGCGAAACAGCGCCGCCATCGCGCCGGCGTGCAGCACAAATTCCAGAGCGTCGAGCAGCCAGGCACTCAAGCCCGACAGGGCCTTGCTGCCCGCCAACAGCGGCATGAACTGAGAGGTGGCGGCCAGGCTTGCGGCCAGCAGCAGTGGGCCCAGGGTGATCACCCCCCAATAGATAAAAAGCCGCTGGACCAGCGGCCGCACCCGCTGCACCCGCCAGATGCCGTTGAGGGTGCGCTCTATCGTCATCACCAGCGTCAGCACGGACAGGACTAATACTGCCAGACCGACCGCACCCAGGCGGCTGGCCTGCCGGGTGAACTGGCTCAGGTATCCGAGCACCTGCCTGGCAATGTGTTCAGGCACCAGGCTTTCGACCAGCCAGGCCTGCACCACGCCCTGCAATTTGGCGAACATGGGAAAGGCGGTGAAGATGGCCAGCGCCACTGTCAAGAAGGGAACCAGGGCGATCGAGGTGGTGAAGGTCAGGCTGCTGGCGCTCAGCCCCAATCGGTCTTCGCGAAAGCGCTCGCGCAGGGTGCGCGCAGTATCCCTCCAGGGAAAGTGCATCAGGGTGTGCTTGAGGGCTGAAAACGGCATGCCGGTATCATGCCATCCCCATGAACAATCCCTCCGTCGACTTCACCCGCTGGCTGGCCGTCGGCAGCCTGGCTGGCCTGATCATCCTGGGGCTCGCATGGGAGATGTGGCTGGCCCCCATACGGCCGGGCGGCTCGCTGCTGGCACTTAAGGTGCTTCCGCTGTGCGTGCCGCTGGCAGGCCTGCTCAAGAGAAAGCTCTATACCTACCGCTGGGTCAGCCTGATGGTCTGGCTCTACTTCACCGAGGGAGCAGTGCGCGCCTGGAGCGACAAGCCTCCGGGCAATATCCTGGGACTGATCGAGGTCGCCCTGTGCCTGAGCTTGTTCACCGCCTGCGCCCTGCATGTGCGGGTCAGGCTGGCAGCGCCACGCGTGGACGAGGCCCAGCCATGAGCCAGCCCGCTACCACGCTGCTGCAAGAACTGGCGCAGATCTGCGGGTCTGCCCATGTGCTCAAAGAGGGCGATCTGAGCGCCTGGGAGTCCGACTGGCGCAAGAGGAGCCGCGGCAAGGCGTTGGCGGTGGTGCGCCCCGACTCAGCCACTCAGGTGGCGCAGGTGGTGCAAGCTTGTGCAAGGCACGGGGTGAGCATGGTGCCGCAAGGCGGCAACACCGGGCTGGTGGTGGGCTCCACGCCCGACGATTCTGGCCGCCAGGTGGTGCTCAGCCTGCAGCGCATGAACCGGGTGCTGGCCATCGACAAGGCCAACCTCACCGTGACGGTTGAAGCCGGCTGCATCCTGCAGGCCTTGCAGGAACGCGCACAGCAAGAGGGCCTGCTGTTTCCCCTGAGCTTGGCTGCCGAAGGCAGTTGCACCATAGGCGGCAACCTGGCCACCAATGCGGGCGGCACGCAGGTGCTGCGCTACGGCAATGCCCGCGAGCTCTGCCTGGGCCTGCAGGTGGTCACGGCCCAAGGCGAAGTTTGGGAGGGCCTCTCGGGCCTGCGCAAGGACAACACCGGCTATGACCTGCGCGACCTTTTCATCGGCAGCGAAGGCACGCTGGGCGTGATCACCGCAGCCACCCTCAAGCTCTACCCGCTGCCGACGGCGCAATTGACCGCCTGGGCCGCAGTCGAATCGATGGAAAAGGCGGTCGCCCTGCTCGGCCTGGCGCAGCAGCAGCTCAGCGCCTGCCTGACCGGCTTTGAGGTGATGAGCCAGTTCGCGCTCAGTCTGGTGGTCAAGCACTTTCCCCAGCTGCGCGTACCGTTTCATGACAGCAGCGCTTATGGCGTACTGCTCGAGCACTCCGACCACGAGTCGCCCGAGCACGCCCGGGCCATGCTGGAGCGCTTGCTGGAGCAAGCTTTGGAGCAAGGCCTGGTCAGCGATGCGGTGGTGGCCGAAAACATCAGCCAGGCGCAGCAGCTGTGGCATGTGCGCGAGTCCATCCCGCTGGCCCAGGCCGAAGAGGGGCTGAACATCAAGCACGACATATCGGTACCGATCTCGCGCATCCCGGAATTTGTGCGCCATGCCCAGGCCCTGCTCGAAGGCGAGATCGCCGGCGTGCGTGTGGTCAATTTCGGGCATCTGGGCGATGGCAATCTGCACTACAACGTGCAGGCACCTGCGGGCGGGGATGCCAAACTATTTCTGAAAACACAGGAAGCGCGGGTCAACAGCCTGGTCTACGAAGCGGTGCGCGCCTTCGGCGGCTCGATCTCGGCCGAGCACGGCGTCGGTGGACTCAAGGTGGGCGAGCTCGAACACCACAAGAGCCCGGTGGCCCTCGAGATGATGCGCAGCATCAAACGCGCCCTGGACCCGCAGGGGATCCTCAATCCGGGTCGGGTGCTGAGGGTTTAGGCTCGCAGGCATGGCCCGGGCAAGCTGAGCCGAGGGCGCGTCGCTCGCACCACCGGAGGGCGTGCGGGTGGGTGCTGCGCGGCGAGGTAGAGGAGGAGCCGAGGCGCTAGCCGAGGCGCTAGCCGAGGCGGGGGACACGAGCAGCGCAGTGCCCACCCGTGCGCTCGTCTTCAATGCGCCCTGAAGCGTTGGGCGCTTCATCAAGGACCGCTGCAAAATCACTTTGCGGAGCTAGTCGTACAAGCGCCTGGGTAACGACCGCCGCATCGGGCCTGACTCCGCGACTGTCCCCCGCCTCGGCTAGCGCCTCGGCTCCTCCTTGATGCCGCTGCGCCAGGCCCGATGCACCGGCCGTGGGTTAATGCTGCGAAGGCTGCAGGCTGCGGCCAAACCCGGGCTGCTGGCATTTCTAAACAGAGGGCGCGTCGCTCGTACTGCCAAAGGGCGTGCGGGTGGGCGCTGCGCGGCGAGGTAGAGGAGGAGCCGAGGCGCTAGCCGAGGCGGGGGACACGAGCAGCGCAGTGCCCACCCGTGCGCCCGTCTTCAATGCGCCCTGAAAAATGCTGCGCTTGGCCAGCAGCCGCATCGCGCCGAGGGCGGCGCTCCCACAAGAGACGGAGCCCGCTGCGCCAGAGCACGACCCCTAGACAATCCCCCTCGCATCGCGCCGAGGGCGGCGCTCCTACAATAACCCTTCTCATCCGTTCCCATCTCCCTAGCCCCACCATGACCAGCCCCAGCCCGTTCTCGCAGTACGAGGACTTCATGCGCCATGTCAACACCCATGGTGTGTTCAAGCCCGACCGTACCGGCACCGGCACCAAGAGCGTGTTTGGCCACCAGATTCGCTTTGATCTGCGGCAAGGCTTTCCGCTGGTGACCACCAAGAAGGTGCACCTCAAGAGCATCATTTATGAGCTGCTGTGGTTCCTCCAGGGTTCGAGCAACAACAACTGGCTGCGCGATCGCGGCGTGAGCATCTGGGACGAATGGGCGCGGGAAGACGGTGACCTCGGTCCGGTCTATGGGGTGCAGTGGCGCAGCTGGCCCACGCCCGATGGCGGGCACATCGACCAGATTGCCGATGTGATCAAAACCCTCAAGAGCAACCCAGATTCGCGCCGCATCATCGTCAGTGCCTGGAATGTGGCTGAGCTGTCCAAGATGGCCCTGATGCCCTGCCATGCCTTCTTCCAGTTCTATGTGGCACCGGCCCAAGGCAGCGAGCGGGCCCGCCTGAGCTGCCAGCTCTACCAAAGGAGCGCCGACATATTTTTGGGGGTGCCCTTCAATATTGCCAGCTACGCGCTGCTCACCCACATGGTGGCTCAGCAATGCGACTTGGATGTGGGCGATTTCATCTGGACCGGTGGCGACTGCCACATCTACAGCAACCACCAGGAGCAGGTTGAGTTGCAGCTCTTGCGCACGCCCCTGCCCTACCCGCAGCTGGTGATCCGGCGCAAGCCGGCCAGCATCTTCGAATACGAGTTCGCAGATTTCGAGGTGGTCGGCTATGAGCACCACCCGGCCATCAAGGCGCCGGTGGCCGTCTGATGCCTTTGGAAAAGCCCGGTCCGCGCATCGCGCTGATCTACGCCCGCGCCGCCAACGGCGTGATAGGCAAGGACGGCACCATGCCCTGGCACCTGCCGGAAGACCTGGCGCATTTCCGCACACTCACCCAGGGCCATCCGGTGATCATGGGTCGCAAGACCTGGGATTCGCTGCCCGAGCGCTTTCGGCCCCTGCCCGGGCGCCGCAACATAGTGCTGACGCGTCAAGCCCACTGGCAGGCGCCTGGTTCCGAACGGGCCGACGGCCTGGCGCATGCACTTTCGCTGTGCGATCAGGCCGAGGAGGTCTGGGTTATCGGGGGGGCGCAGATCTACGCGCAGGCCGAGCCCCTGGCTGATCGGATTGAAGTCACGGAAATCGAGCAAAGCTTTGAAGGCGATGCCTATGCGCCCCAATTGGGCGCGCAGTGGCTGGAGGCGGGCCGCAGCAGATGCATCTCCAAAACTGGACTGGGCTACAGCTTCGTATCGCTCGCGCGGCGCTAACAGCGCGGGCTCAGACGCCCTTGTGCTTGTGCAAGGCCTTGTGAATGCGCCGCGTCGTGCGCCAGACAGCCCACAAGACCACCGGCACCGCTGCACCGACCACGATCTCAGGGTGAAGAGGCAGCCCAAGGCCATATAAAGCCTTGGCCAGGTACAGCAGCAAACCAATCACGTAGTAGCTGATGGCCGCAATCGACAAGCCCTCGACGGTGATCTGCAGCCGCAGCTGCAACTCCTGCCCGCGGGTGAGCTTTTCCAGCAGAAGGTGGTTTTGTTCCTCGGTGGCAATATCGACCCGGGTGCGCAGCAAGGCGCTGGCACGAGAAATACGCTCGGCCAGCGAGCCCAGCCTCTGCGAGCTCGCCACCACGGTGGCCATGGCCGGAGACAGGCGCCGCTGCAAGAATTCACCGATGGTTTGCGTGCCGGCCAGCGGCCGCTCGCGCAACTCGGTCAATCGCTGCTGCACCAGGCTGGCGTAGGCCTGGGTGGCTGAGAAGCGGTAGGCGTGTTCGGCGGTCGCGCGCTCGATGCGGGTGGCCAGCCCCACTAATTGCTCCAGCAGCTCCCGCGCCGAAGCCTTCTTGTGCTCGAGCTGGGCGGTGATGTCCAACAACTGCGTCTCCGCCTGCGCCAGCACTGGGCTCAACTGCTTGGACACCGGCAGGCCGCGCAAGGCCATGAGGCGGTAGGTTTCAATTTCCAGCAAGCGCTGCGAGAGCCGGCCCGCCCGTGTGGGCGAGGTGTTTGATGGGGTCAACACCAGAATGCGCTCAAAACCACTGGGGCCGACCATGAAGTCGGTCACCGCCCAGGAATGGCCGGTGTTGCCAACCACCGAAGCGACCACGGGAGCATCGCCGAACCAGTGGCGGGCCAGGGCCATGGTCTCTTCTGGCGTGGACAAATCACCATGGGTCATGACCAGCTTGATGGCCGAAATCGTGCGCCCAGGTATGCCGGCCAGCCACTCGGGCGAGACCACCAGCTCCGACAGCAGCTCGGGCCGGCTCGCACCCAGGTAGGCATGCTCGGGCAGATGCTGCACGATGGAATAACGGGTGAATTCGGTGTGCCGCTCCCATTTGACGGTATGGGTGGCAAAGCGCAGGCGCAAAAAATTACCGGTCAGCTGCTCTGCCTTGAGGTGCTCCTGACCGGGCAGGCGGCGCAGGTGCTCGCTCTCTTGCTCGCGGCTGATGCCTTCATTGAGCACCGCCACATAAACCACCAGGGCTGGCAGACGAATGCGGGCGGTGGGCCGCGCATGGATCTCGTTGTGCAACAGCTCGCGCTGGGCGTCGTCGGCAGGCAGTACGTTCACGGTCGATAGTGTAGAAAGTTCTCACCCGATTATGGCCGTTGGAGCGCGCTTGGCGCAGATAGTGGCAGGCACTGCATGGAACAATCGCCCCCGGTCAACGGGTATGCCTCAAGGAGAGTTGCCATGGGAATCTGGCTGGAATTGGGTATTTTTGTGGTGGTGCTGATCTTCGGCATCTGGCAGATCCGCGACGCCAAGCGTGCGCATGCCCGCAGCGTGGCCGAACGTCTGGCCCGGGAGGCCGACAAGGACCGCGGCGAAAAGCCTGGCGATTGAGCCTAAGGCCGCGTCAGCTGCAGGCGGCTTTGCGGCGCAAGGGGAAATCACACCCTAGCGCAAACCCTAATGTGTCACATAAATTAGACATGTGATGCTGTTGCAATATGTCATACTTGCCAACCATGGCGTATACCTTCCCCTTCGCAGCCATCGTCGGGCAGGACGAGATGAAGCTGGCGATCCTGATGGCCGCAGTCGATCCTTCCATGGGCGGTGTGCTGGTGCTCGGTGACCGAGGCACCGGCAAGTCCACCGCAGTGCGGGCGCTGGCGGCGCTGCTGCCCCCGATGAAAGTCGTCAGCGGCTGCCCCTACGGCTGCGACCCCGCTCAGCCCGGCCGCTGCTGCGATACCTGCCGCAGCGCACTGCAGGACGGCAAGACCCTCAAGACCCACACGCAAGCGGTTCCCGTGATCGACCTGCCTTTGGGCGCCACAGAAGACCGGGTGGTCGGTGCGCTCGATCTGGAACGTGCGCTGTCGCAAGGCATCAAGGCCTTCGAGCCCGGCCTGCTGGCGCGCGCCAATCGGGGCTTTCTCTATATCGACGAGGTCAACCTGCTGGAAGACCACCTGGTCGACCTGCTGATTGATGTGGCCGCCTCGGGTGAGAACGTGGTCGAACGCGAGGGCCTGTCGGTGCGCCACCCTGCCCGCTTTGTGCTGGTGGGCAGCGGCAACCCCGAAGAAGGCGAGTTGCGGCCGCAACTGCTGGACCGCTTTGGCCTGTCGGTGGAGGTCAAGACCCCCGCCGATCTGGCCAGCCGGGTCGAAGTGGTGCGCCGCCGCGAAGAATTCGAGCGCGATCCGGCCGCTTTCTGTGCCCATTGGGACAAGCCGGCCGAAAAAATCCGCAAAAAAGTCCAAGCTGCACGCAAGCGCCTGCACGACACCGCCGTGCCCGACAGCGCCCGCCAGCGCGCCTCTGAGCTGTGCATGGCGCTGGGTACTGACGGCCTGCGCGGTGACATGACGCTGATGCGGGCGGCCCGCGCCTGCGCGGCCCTGCAAGGCGACCCTGAAGTCACCGACGCCCATCTGCGGCAGGTGGCCCCGGCCGCCCTGCGCCACCGCCTGCGCCGCCATGTGCTCGACGATACCGGTTCGACCGCACGGGTCGAGCGCGCCCTGGCCGAACTGCTGCCGCGCTAGGGCGTGCACAAACCCCTGAAGCACCCGCCCGCAGGCCCGCCATGCTGACAGGCCACACCATGCAGAGCTTGCCCAATGCCGCCGACCCCCTGCAAGCGAAAGACCTGAGTCTGCAGGCCGATGCCGCTTGGGCCGCTGCCTTGCTGGCCGTCGATCCGGTCGGGCTGGGCGGGGTCTGCCTGCGCTCTGCGCCCGGTCCCTGGCGCGATGCCTGGCTCGATAGACTCCGGGCGCTGATGCCGGTGGGCACACCCTGGCGGCGCCTGCCGGCGGGCATCAGCGACAGCGCCTTGCTCGGCGGCCTGGACCTGGCAGCCACCCTCAGCCGCGGCCAGCCTGTGTTGCAGCCCGGCCTGCTCAGCCAGGCCCACGGTGGCGTGCTGCTGCTGACCATGGCAGAGCGTGTTAACGCAGACCTGGCCGGCAAGCTGGCGTCTGTACTGGATACCCGGCAGCTGCAATTGCAGCGCGACGGCCTGGCCCAACAGCTCGACCTGAACTTGACTCTGATCGCCCTGGATGAAGGCCAGGACGATGATGAAGGCGCGCCCCAAGCCCTGCAGGACAGGCTGGGCTTTTGGCTGGAGCCACCGCAGCCGCAGGATGAGCAGCAGGCGCTGCTGCAAGCAGCCGAGCTTGAACCCGAGGCCGGCCTGAGTGCAGCCGATGTGCTGGCCGCACGGGAGCGGCTGCCTAGCCTCAGCCTGGGCGAGCGGCAGTTGCAGGCCCTGTGCGGTACCGCCTTGATGCTGGGCATCGACTCCCTGCGCCCGCCCTTGCTGGCGGCCAAGGCGGCTCGGGCAGTGGCTGCCCTGGAGGGGGCCGGAGAAGTCAGCGACGCCCATGCTGCCCTGGCCGCCCGCCTGATCCTGGCCCCGCGGGCCACCCGACTGCCCCCGCCGCCCCCGCCGCCCGAGCAGACCGAGGACGATGCTCATGAGCAAGCAGCCAATGAGCAAGACGCCGAACCGGCGCAGAACCCACCACCACCCCCGCCGCAAAATCCGCAGCACAACGAAGAGCCGCAGCAAGACGAAGATGGCAGCGATGAGCAGCTCGAACTGCCCTCGGCCGAGGAGCTGCAGGAGATGATGATTGCCGCTGCGCAAGCCAGTCTCTCGCCCGGCCTGCTGTCGGCGCTGCGGGCCGGCAAAATCGCCCGCCAGACTTCTGCCGGCGCTGGTCGCTCTGGTGCCGCGCAAAAAAACCTGCGGCGCGGCCGGCCGCTCGGCGCGGTCCGTGGCGCCTTGGGCAATGGCGCGCGCCTGAACGTGCTGGCCACCCTGCGAGCAGCAGCGCCCTGGCAGGCCCTGCGCAAACAGGGCCGGCCGGTCGAGCCGGCGCGAGCGGCTGTGCGCCGCATCGAGGTGCGCCGCGACGACTTTCACATCATGCGCTTCAAGCAGCAGCGCTCGACCACCACCGTCTTCGTGGTCGACGCATCCGGCTCTTCGGCCCTGCACCGCCTGGCCGAGGCCAAGGGCGCGGTCGAGCTGCTGCTGGCCGACTGCTATGTGCGCCGCGACCGGGTGGCGGTCATTTCATTTCGGGGCAGCGGCGCTGAAGTCCTGCTGCCCCCGACCCGCTCCCTGGCCCGCGCTAAACGCTCACTGGCCGGCCTGCCCGGCGGCGGCGGCACGCCGCTGGCCAGCGCACTGGAGACGGCGCACAAGCTGGCCGGGCAGATTGCACGCAGCGGCGACACGCCCGTTGTGGTACTGCTCACCGACGGCCGCGCCAACATTGCCCGCGACGGTAGCCCCGGGCGCGGCAAGGCTGGGGAAGACGCCCTGGCCGCCGCGCGGGCCCTGGCCCTGGACCAGTTCTCCTGCTTGCTGATCGACACCTCGGCCCAGCCCCAGCCCACCGCGCAGGTACTGGCCCAGACCATGCGGGCCCACTACCTGCCCCTGCCCTATGCCGATGCGCAAGGCATGTCCAAGGCGGTGCGCTTGGCTCGGCCGGTGGCCGGTTGACTGTGAACTGAAGCACGATGAACGATCTGGCCGCCCTGGACTGGGAGCGCGAGGGCCTGCGCTGGCCACACCGCGAGCGCAGCCGCTTCGTGCAGGCCGCCGGCCTGCGCTGGCATGTGCAGCACTGGCCCGCCCCTTCAGCCACGGCGCCCACGGCACTGCTGCTGCACGGCACTGGCGCGTCCACCCATTCCTGGCGCCAGGTCGCGCCGCTGCTGGCCGGGCATATGCAGGTGATCAGCGTCGACCTGCCCGGCCACGCCTTCACCCAATTGCCGGCCGAAGGCTCCAACTCGCCCCAGCTCTCCCTGCCAGGCATGGCCCAGGGCGTACAGGCCCTGCTCAAGGCGATGGAGGTGCAAGTCCAACTCATCGTCGGCCACTCGGCCGGCGCGGCTGTGGCGGTGCGCATGGCGCTCGACGGCTTGCCTGGCCTGCGGCTGATCGTCAGTCTCAATGGCGCGCTGCTGCCGCTGCATGGGCTGGCCGGTCAACTGTTTGCGCCAGCGGCACGACTGATGGCCGGCATGAGCTGGATCCCGCGCCTGTTTGCCTACCAAGCCCGCGACCGTGCAGTCACCGAGCGCCTGCTGCAAAGCACAGGCTCGCGCATCGACGAGGAAGGCACCGCGCTCTATGCCTTGCTGGTGGCCAGCCCCAGCCACGCCGCCGCCGCCTTGGGCATGATGGCCCAATGGGACCTGCACGCCCTGGCCGAACGCCTGCCACGCCTGCGCGTACCGCTCGATCTGATCGTGGCCACTGGCGACAAGACGGTGCGCCCCGAGCAGGCCGAACAGGTGCTGCCCCGGCTGGACCCCAGCTTGCAGGCCAGCATCTCCAAGTTCGAGGGCTTAGGGCATCTGTCGCACGAGGAACAGCCGGCACGCACCACCGAGCTGCTGCTCGAGCTCTACCACCGGCGACTGAGCCCAGCCTGAGCCTGGTCGGCGACTTTTTCGATTGATTTAGACTCTGCCGTTCGCCCAGACACAAGCGCCCTTCCTTGCTGCGTGATCCTGAAATCTATCCCGCTGACCTGGGAGTCATAGCCCCGGTTCGGCTCAGCGACCTGAGGCTGTCTCAATAGCCTCGTCAACCCTAGCCTGAACAAACCATGCGACACATCATTTTCCGCGCAGCCATTGCCAGCAGCCTTGCGCTGGCCGCCACGGCTGGCGCCCAAACTGCCGACGGCTCAGTAGAAATCAAGACGGGCAGTCAGCCGCGTGAGGTGCTCGTCGGCGTCAAAAATGGCGCAGGCATCTGCGGCATGGAGCTTCGCTTTGGCGATGGGCGGGTGGAAAGAAAACGCCTGGAAGCAGGCGAAAACTGGTCGCTCAATCACAGCTACAGCGCCGACGGCAACTTCACCATCCAGGCTGAAGGAGTACTGGTGGTTCGGGGCTTGCGCACCGCCGGTCCATGCAACTACGGCCAGCAGGCTGCGCTAGCCATAGCTGGCGCGAGCTCAGTTCTGCAGCAGCCGGCGGGCGCTCCGACGCCGGCGGTGGCGCCGGTAGCAGCCCCTGGGGCTGTACAAGCGGCAGCACCCGCTTCTACAACAGCAATTGCCCAGCCAGTATCGCCGCCGACGCAACAAAGCACCGCACTCCAGCCCCAGATGCCCGCCAGATCTGCTCAGGGTCCCCAGCAAGACATGATCTTGATGGTCCTGAAGAACTCTAGCCGGCTTCGGGTCGTAAACACGCTGGACGGTGGAAAGCGCCTGAGTAACCCCGAGGATCTGGCCCGGGCGGGCGAGCTGACGACCTGCATCATCAAATTGCCAAATGCGTATGGGGCCTATCCGGACGCGACAATAGATGCGGCTGCACGCAACCAACTGCGACGCCACCTGAGTTCCCTGATCAATGGCAGAGAAGTGCTACTGCGGCCCATCGACTGCGGCAGAACGGCCGGCCCCAATATCGTCATGCGCTCAAACGAAGTCGTCGACATGGTATTGGTGCAACGACAAGCATTGGCCAGCCTGGTCAGCGCCATGCCAATCTTCGCCCGCGATTATGAGCAGTTGCACGAATTTGCTCAACCCGATCTGTTTGCGATGGCCGACCAAATGCGTGAAGCAGGCATTCAACGCAGGCAGACTCTGGCGAACCGCGCACAGGAACTCGACAGCCTGGCCCAAAGCGACTCCACCGAAAAAATCGGCTCTTTAACCTTTGGCCCTGTACGCCCGGGGGCGCCTATCCTGTTTTGTTCCCTGTCCTATACCGGCGAGCAAGGCGCAGCCATCATCGGCTACGCGCTGCGCGGCCTTAGCACGCAATCGGACGAATTGAGGACGATGGCTGAGCGACTGCGGTTGACGGTCAACACAAACCGCCCGCTTGACAAAACTTATCCTAACCTGGAGGCGCTCTTTACAGCCCGGCAGACCAGGCCCGAAGAGTGCATGATCTACGTCGATTACCCTTCGAATCTCAAGAAACTGATGAGCGCCCTGCAGCGCGATCCAAAAGCCCAGTTCCAACTTAATCAATTGATTGAAGCATCCGCCCTGCGCGACGATTGGGCTAAGCGGGCGGGATATCAAGACTATGCTCAATACGTGCTCAGCCGGGAGATGAAGGCCAATGCCCAACAGCTCAAGAGCCTCGGTCAGTACCAGATCACGGACAAAGCAGGGCTGGATGCAGCCGTGCGTGAAATGCAAGATAGCCGCTACAGCAGCCGCAGCGAAGTTGCCGATGTGCTGACCTACCTGAAGGACAAAGCCGATGCCACTGGCAAGCCAGGTGCCACAGCGCTGAGCGTGCGCGATGCACGCCAAAAAGCAGCCCAAGAAGCCGCTGAAGCACAGGCAGCCAATGCACGGCGGCAACGCCAGGAAGTGGCAGCCGAATTCCCCTTTACTGCGGTATTGACCTGCGGCATGCCCCAGCACATGAACATACTGGGATGTTTTGCAGGCCGGCCCGGGGGCGGCGTGGAAACTGAGCTCAAGCTGCGCAATGGCGACAAGATGGCCCTCTACAAGGTCTACAACCTCAGGGAGGCCGGGCTGGAGCGCAGCGACGGCTTCTACATCGATCTGCGCAGCAGCTACAGCCTACAGGCTCAAAACTCCGACGACACCCTGATTCTGGGGCTGAAAATCATCGAGCGCGCCACCGGTCGGGTGATACACAACGACCAAGCTGCGCGTTTTGGCGTTGTCAGCGCCCGGAACTGAGCACGGACAACCCATCCTCCCCGACTTCGGCTCCAGTTCAGGTGAGCCAGCTTCAATCCCCGCCCAAGCTCGCGGGTTCTCGGGCAAGGGGGGACAGTTGCCGCAGTCGACGGCACCATTGGTTCATACAGCTCGGCGCGCTGCTGTGTGCGGCTGGAAGTCATCAGTTACTCCATCGCCCTGGTGGTGACCGCGAACATCTGCCTAAAAGATAAGCAACAGCACAAAACGTGTCTTCATTAACTTGATCGACACGTATCAGACAGATAAAACCTTACGGTCTTGTCGCGCCCCATCATCGCTCAGCTGAAGATGGTCCCGCGAGCCTTTGTCAAAACAACAAGCTCTTAGTTGACCCACCGCGAGGCTTTCGAACTACGCCAACAAGACCGCCTTGCGCCGGCCCCTGCCTACAATGCAGTTTTATCCTGACAGCGGTCCAGCCCTGACCCATGAGCCTCCTCCTCGCCTGCCCGCCAACTGATCCGCGAGAGCCCTGGTCTGCCTGGCTGATCACCGGTGGCCGCGACAGGCCCGAGGGCTTGAGGCCGTCGGATGCCCAGCGCCTCGAAGGACAGCCCGAACAATGGCCAGCCGCGCGGGAACTGCTTGTGGTGGTGCCGGCGGCCATGCTGTCTTGGCACCAGGCAACGCTGCCGCGCTTGCCCCGGCAACGCTGGCAGCAGGCTCTGGCCGGCTTGCTCGAAGACCAATTGCTCAGCGAGCCTTCGCAACTGCACATGGCCCTGGCCCCAGGTGCACAAGCTGGCACGACCAGCTGGGTAGCGGTATGCCAAAAAACCTGGCTGCAGGAAGCGCTCGCCGTGCTGAACGCGGCAGGGCGCAGCGTGCAAAAAATCGTGCCCGAATTCGAGCCCGGTGCGCCTGCTGTGCACCTCATCGGGCAGGCCGAGCAAGCGCAATGGGTGCAGACCGATGAGCAAGGGGTGCTGGTCGCACCCCTGCGCCCACCCCTGCGCGAGGCCTTGCAAACCTGGGCTGCGGCCCTGCCCCAGGCCAGTGATGTGCCGCTGTGGACCGAACCCGCATTGGCGCAGGCGGCGCAGGAAGGGCTGCATAGACCAGCTCAGTTGATCAGTCCCGCCCAGCGCCTATGGCAGGCAGCGCAGTCCGATTGGAATCTGGCGCAGTTCGATCTGGCAGCCACCGCCGGCGGCCAAGGGCGCCAAAAGGTGCTGCGGACCTGGTCCCAGCTCTGGCAGTCTGCTCAGTGGCGTCCACTGCGTTGGGGCCTGCTGACGCTGATTCTGGTCCAGGTACTTGCGCTGCTGGGCTGGGCATGGCAGGAATCGGGCCAGCAAAAATCGCGGCAGCAAGAGATACACGCCATCCTGCGCAGCAGCTTCCCGCAGGTCAAGCTCATCATCGAGCCGGTGCAGCAAATGCAGCGCGAGGTACAGGCGCTGGCCCTGGCCAGCGGCAGCCCGCAGGCCGGCGACCTGGGGGTGATGCTTTCCGTGCTGGCGCAAGCCGGCGCGCCGCCCGTCAAGCGCCTGGACTACAGCAGCGGGCAGTTGGCGCTGGGCGACTGGCCCTTACCAGCGGCTCAGGTGGCGACGCTTCAATCGGCTCTGGCCCTGCGTGGCTATCAGCTGCAAGGCCAGGGCCAGCAGTGGCAAATGAGGGTGCGCTCGCCATGAATGCAGTCCTGAACCGGGTCCGGCAACTGTGGCAGTCACGCCTGCCGCGTGAGCAGCTGCTGCTATCGGCTGCGGCCGCAGTAGTGCTGGTCGCGCTGCTCTGGACTTTCGCACTGGGACCGGCCTGGCGCCTGTGGCAGCAGGCACCGGGCAGCCGCCTACAGGCCGAACAGCAGCGCAGCATCATGCTGGCTCTGCAAGAGCGCGCGCAGGACCTGCAAAAGCAGGCCCGCATTGATCCGGCGCAGAGCCGGGCCGCCTTGAGCAAGTCGGCCAAGGAATTGGGCGCACAGCTCGGCGGCGAAGGCCAGAGGGTGATCGTCGAGCTGCCGCGCGTCCCCATCGCCGCCTTGGCGGCCTGGCTGCAGGCCCTCGGCCCGCAGATCGGTGCCCGGGTGGTGCAAGCCAATTTGCAGGAGAGCGAGCCGGGCTTCTGGACCGGCCGCATGACCCTGGAGTTGCCATGACCATGGCCAGGCGCAAACCCGCCGTAACTGAGCGCCAAGCCCTTGTGCGGCAAGGCGCACGGGCCGCTTCCTGGTTTGCGGCCTGGCTGGGCCTGCTGCTGGGCCTAGGCATGGCCCTCTTGACGCAAGCGCCGGCGCGCTGGCTCGCGCCCTGGATCGCGGCCAGCGGCCAGTTGCAATTGTTAGACGCGCAGGGCACCGTCTGGCAGGGATCGGGACGGCTGCTGCTCACCGGCGGGCCGGGCAGCCGCGATCGGGCCCTGCTGCCCGAACGCATCGAGTGGCGGCTGGGCCTGAACTGGAACGCTGTGAACCTGGACCTCAAGGCCCGGTGCTGCATGAGCCAGCCGCTGCGCATCAGCCTGGGCTGGCAGGGCGGCGCTGCGCGTCTGAGCCTGGCCGACCAACAATCGCTCTGGCCGGCCGACATCCTCAGCGGCCTGGGCACGCCCTGGAACACCCTCAAGCCCAGCGGCACGCTGCAATTGCAGACGCAGGGCCTGCATTGGCGATGGAACGCGGGTCAGGCCCAGTTGCAAGGCTCAGCCATGCTGGATCTGCAAAACCTGGGTTCGGCCCTGTCCACCGTCAGTCCCATGGGCAATTACCGCTTGAACCTGCAAGCGGCCCAGCAGGTTCAGGTCACACTCACCACCGTCGAAGGTGCTCTGCAACTGCAGGGGCAGGGGCAATGGCTGGCGGGGCGCTGGCGCTTTCAGGGTCAGGCCAGCACCGAGCCGGCGCTGGAGCCGGCGCTGGGCAATGTGCTCAATATCATCGGACGGCGCGAGGGCGCGCGCTCCAACATCACCATCGGTTGAGGGTCTCCCCATGAATCGCAACACCGTCCCGACCGCAGCCACGCTCAGCTTGGCCCTGTCGGCCATCGCCTGGGCGCAAAGCCCAACGCTGCCGCCGCGCGCCGCAGCGGCCAATCCGCCCGGGCCGCCCCCGGCAGCCGCAGCAGGCCCGGCAAGCTCAGCTGCAAGCCCGGTGGTGGCCAGCCCACCGCCGGCAGCAGCCCGGCCGGCCGCCAGCGATATGGTTTCGCTGAGCTTTAGCAACACCGATATTGGCGAGGTCGCCCGTGCCATGGCCTTGATCACCGGCCGCAGCGTGGTGCTCGACCCGCGGGTCAAAGGCACCGTTACCCTCAACACCGACCGCCCCGTTAGCAAGGCCACCGCCTACAACCAGTTCCTGGCTGCGCTGCGACTACAAGGTTTTGCCGTGGTGGAGACTGCAGGCCTTTACAAGGTGGTGCCCGAGGCCGAGGCCAAGCTGCAAGGCGGCAGCGTCACCGACAAGACACCCACCACCGTGGGTAACCAGATCGTCACCCAGATCTTCCGGCTCAGCCATGAAAGTGCCAACAACCTGGTGCCGGTGCTGCGCCCGCTGATCAGCCCCAACAACACCATCAACGTCAACCCCGGCAACAACTCTCTGGTGGTCACCGACTATGCCGACAACCTACAGCGGGTCGGGCGCATCATCGCCGCGCTGGACGTGCCCAACGCCAGCGACCTGGAAATTGTGGTGCTCAAGCACGCGATTGCTGCGGACCTGGTGCCCTTGGTCAGCCGGCTGATCGAATCTCAAGGCTCTGCCACGGGCGCGCCGCAGGGACAAGCCGATACCAGCTACCGCACCACGCTGCTGGCCGAGCCCAGGTCCAACGCGGTCGTCATCCGGGCGGCCAACCCGGCTCGCCTGGCACTGGCCCGCAGCCTGGTCGAGCGCCTAGACCAGCCCAGCAGCCAGGCCGGCCCCAGCGGCAATATCCATGTGGTCTATCTCAAAAACGCTGACGCCACCAAGCTGGCCGTCACCCTGCGCGCCGCTATTGCAGCTGGCGATGGGCGTACGACAGCGACAGCGGCCGCCGCCAGCCCGCAACAGGCACCGGCAAGCGCTGCGGCCAGCACCACCGCCAGCCAGCCATCAACCGGCGGTCAGATTCAGGCCGATCCGGCCACCAACGCGCTGATCATCAGTGCGCCTGAGCCGCTGTACCGGCAACTGCGCGCCGTCATCGAGCAGCTCGACACCCGCCGGGCGCAGGTGCTGGTCGAGAGCCTGATCGTCGAGGTACGGGCTGACAAGGCCGAGGAATTCGGCATTCAATGGCAAGGCCCGCTGGGCAGCAAGGGCGACGGCACCATCGGTTTTCTGGGCACCAATTTCGGTACCGGTGGCAACAACATCCTCACCCTGCAAACCCAGGGCGCCAGCGGCAGCGTCGCGCCAGGGCGCGGCATCAATTTCGGGTTTTTCAACCGCACGGGCGGCGTCTACACCCTGGGCATGCTCGGCCGCTTCTTGCAGGAAAGCGGCGATGGCAACATCCTGTCTACGCCCACCTTGCTCACCCTGGACAATGAAGAGGCCAAGATCGTGGTCGGCCAGAACGTGCCCTTCATCACCGGCCAGTACACCAGCGCCAACTCCGGCTCAGGCGGCTCGGTCAATCCTTTCCAGACCATCGAGCGGCGCGACGTCGGCCTGACGCTCAGGGTCAAGCCGCAGATCAGTGAGAACGGCACCGTCAAGCTGCAAATCTTCCAGGAAGTCTCCAGCATTTCGCCCACCATCAACTCCAGCGGCCTGATCACCAACAAGCGGTCGATCGAATCGAATGTGCTGGTCGACGACGGCAGCGTGGTGGTGCTCGGTGGTTTGCTACAGGACGAGTTTTCTGGCAACGAAGACAAGGTGCCCGGGCTGGGCGACATTCCCCTGCTGGGCGTCCTGTTTCGCAACGAGTCGCGCAAACGCAGCAAGAGCAATCTGATGGTCTTTCTTCGGCCGGTGGTGGTACGTGATGCGGCCGCCAGCCAAGCCCTGTCCATAGACCGCTACGACATGATGCGCGGCCTGCAGCAAGGCGCGCAGCCAGCGGCCAGCCCGACCATGCGCGTACAAAGCGCACCGATGCTGGCGCCGGTTGGCACGGGCAGCCCGCCTTCGGGCCTGGCCCCCACATTGGCACCGGGTGCAGCGCCCGCCCCGTCGGCGCCAGCCAAGCCCTGAGGCCATGCGTTACCTCTTGCCCTATGCCTTTGCCCGCAGCGCCGAGTTGCTGCTGGGCGAAAGCGGCGGCCGCCTCACTTTGTGGGTCAGTGGGCGCAGCCAGCGCCAGGCCCTGGCCGAGGTGATGCGCTGCCATGGCAGCGGCGCCATGCCGCTGGAACTGGAACATCTGCCCGCCAACGAACTGGTGCAGCGCATCAGCAGCGTCTACGCGCAGGGCGAGTCGAGCGCGGCGGCGGTGGTCAACCAGGTGCAGGCCGATGTAGACCTGTCGCGCATGATGCAGGAGCTGCCGGCGGTGGAAGACCTGCTGGAGATGGCCGACGACGCGCCCATCATCCGCATGCTCAACGCCCTGCTCACCCAGGCCGCCCGCGACGACGCCAGCGACATCCACATCGAGCCCTATGAGCAGCATTCCTCGGTGCGTTTTCGCATCGACGGCACCTTGCGCGAGGTGGTGCAGCCGCACCGCGCGCTGCACGCGGCGCTGATCTCGCGCCTGAAAATCATGGCCGAGCTCGACATCGCTGAAAAGCGCCTGCCACAAGACGGTCGCATCTCGCTGCGCATCGGCACCCGGGCGGTCGATGTGCGCGTCTCCACCCTGCCCAGCGCGCATGGCGAGCGGGCGGTGCTGCGCCTGCTCGACAAGTCCGGCCAGCGCCTTCGCCTGCGCGATGTGGGCATGCAGGGTCAGACCCTGGCCCGCTTTGAAACCCTGGTGCAACAGCCGCACGGTCTGGTGCTGGTCACCGGCCCAACCGGCTCGGGCAAAACCACCACGCTGTATGCGGCCCTCGGTGGGCTCGACGCCACCCGCAGCAACATCATGACGGTGGAAGACCCCATCGAGTACGAGCTGCCCGGCATCGGGCAGACCCAGGTCAATGCGCGTATCGAGCTGGACTTTGCACGCGCGCTGCGGGCCATCTTGCGGCAGGATCCGGACATCATCATGATCGGCGAGATTCGCGACTTTGAAACCGCGCAAATCGCCATCCAGGCCTCGCTGACCGGCCACCTGGTGCTGGCCACCTTGCACACCAACGACGCGGTCAGCGCGGTCACCCGGCTCACCGACATGGGCATCGAGCCGTTTTTGCTGAGCTCCTCCCTGCTGGGCGTACTGGCCCAGCGCCTGGTGCGCAAGCTGTGCAGCCATTGCCACGGCGCCGGCTGCACGCACTGTGGGCACAGCGGATTTAGCGGACGCACCGGGATTTTTGAACTGCTGGCCACCGACGAAGCCATCCGTGGCCTGATCCACGAGCGCGCGCCCGAGGCCGAGATCCGCAGCGCTGCTCTACAGGCCGGCATGCAGTTCATGCGCGACGACGGCCAGCGCCTGGTCGCAGGCGGCGTCACCTCCCTGCAAGAACTCGTTCGCGTCACCCGCGACTGACGCAGACGCCTGCGCTCTCCCCTAAGCCGCACCCCCTATGCCCGCCTACGCCTACAAAGCCATCGACAGCCAGGGCAAAGAGCAAAGCGGGATGATCGAAGCCGATTCGCCACGGGCTGCGCGCACCGCCCTGCGCGCCCGCGCTTTACTGCCCATGCAGGTCGAAGCGGCGACCGAGCAGCCCAAGCACGGCGCCCACTGGCTGCAGCGCGATCTGTGGACGGCACGGGCCTACAGCCCGGCTGGCCTGGCCATCTTTACCCGCCAGCTCGCCGGCCTGGTCGCAGCAGGCCTGCCCATTGAGCGGGCGCTGACTGTGATGACCGAAGAGGCTGAAAACCCCCGCCAGCAGCGCGTCATCGCGGCGCTGCGTGCTGAAGTCAACGGCGGCACCAGCCTGGCCAAGGCCTTGGAGCAGGCGCCGCGTGAGTTTGACGACACCTACCGCGCTGTGATTGCCGCCGGGGAACAAGGCGGCGAGCTCGACCGGGTACTGGAGAGCCTGGCCAGCGACCTTGAAGAAGGCCTGGCCTTGCGCGCCAAGCTGCTGGGTGCGGCTCTGTACCCGGCCATCGTCAGTGCGGTGGCATTGGCCATCGTGATTTTTCTGCTCGGCTATGTGGTGCCGCAGGTGGCCGAGGTGTTTACCGGCAGCCGGCGAGCCCTGCCGGCCCTGACCGTGATCATGCTGGCCTTGAGCGAGGCGGTGCGCAACTACGGCGTCTGGGCCCTGATGGCCTTGCTGGCCCTGGCGCTGGTGCTGCGGCAGGCCCTGCAAAACGAAGCGATGCGCATCTCCTTTGATGGCCTATGGCTGCGCCTGCCCCTGGTGGGCCGGCTCTCGCGCGGCTACAACGCGGCCCGTTTTGCCGCCACCCTGGCCATGCTGGCGCAATCGGGCGTGCCCATCTTGCGCGCCTTGCAAGCGGCCACCGACACCTTGCACAACCGGGCCATGCGGCGCGATGCGCAGGAAGCCCTGGTTCAGGTGCGCGAAGGCGCGCCCCTGGCAGCCGCACTGGCGGCCCATCGGCGCTTTCCCACCTTGCTGACCATGTTTGCCCGCCTGGGCGAGCAGACCGGCACCCTGCCGGCGATGCTGCAAAGAGCGGCCGTGCAGCTTGGCGGTGAGGTGCAGCGCCGGGCCATGCAAATGGCCACCATCCTCGAACCCCTGTTGATCGTGGCCATGGGCGGGATCGTCATGCTCATTGTGCTGGCGGTGCTGCTGCCCATCATCGAACTCAATCAGCTGGCCCGCTAAAAAGCCGGCGACCAAGTCCATGCGATCGGACCGACTCGACGCCCTGCGCGGCCTGGCCATGGTCTGGATGACCGCCTTTCACTTGAGCTTTGACCTGAGCTACTTCGGCCTGTGGCCGCAGGACTTCTACAACGACCCCCGCTGGACACTGCAGCGCAGTTGCATCGTCAGCCTGTTTCTGTTGTGCGCCGGTGCGGGACAGGCGCTGGCCCTGCATCGGGGTCAGCGCCGACAAGCCTTCAGCCGCCGCTGGCTGCAGATCGCCGGCTGCGCCCTGCTGGTCAGTCTGGGTTCATGGTGGATGTTTCCGGGCAGCTTCATCTACTTTGGTGTGCTCCATGGCATGGCGGTGATGCTGCTGCTCCTGCGCCTGGGCGCTGCGCGCTGGCGCGGCAGCGACGCGCTATGGTGGCTGCTCGGCGCAGCAGCGCTGGCCCTGGCTTGGCTGGGCCCGAGCATCGTGCGCTCGCACGTCAGCCTGGATGTGCTCAACCGGCCCTGGCTCAACTGGCTGGGGCTGATCTCGCGCAAGCCCGTCACCGAGGACTATGTGCCCCTGCTGCCCTGGCTGGGCATCATGCTCTGGGGCTTTGCCGGCATGCGCTGGTTGCTGCGCCACCGGCCGCAATGGCTGGGCGGCCCCTTACCAACAAGTGCCAGAGCCCTGGCCGTGCTGGGCCGCTGGAGCCTGAGCTACTACATGCTGCACCAGCCAGTGATGATCGGGCTGCTCAGCGCCCTTGTGTGGCTGAAGGCGGGCTGACTCGCTTGAACGGAGCTGGCGAGAGCATTCATAGCCTTCACTGGCAAATGCGGGACAGCGCAAGGGTATCCACCACTTCCTCTTGTGTCACATACTTCGCACCATCGGCTTTCACCTGCACCGAGGCCCCTCATGACGAGTCAAATCGATCCGGTTTTGCGCCTGCACCACTTTGCCTGGCGCTGCAAGGACGCTGAAGAAACCCGCGCTTTTTACGAAGACCTGCTGGGCATGCCCCTGTCCCATGTGTTCAGGGCCGAGATCGTGCCTAGCACCGGCGAGTTCTGCCCCTACGTGCACCTGTTCTTCAAGATGGCCGACAACTCCTTCATCGCCTTCTTCGACCTCGGTGACGATGTCAAAGCCCTGCCATCGCCCAACACGCCGGCCTGGGTCAACCATTTCGCGATGAAGGTGGGCTCATTGGCCGAGCTCGAGCGCTTCAAGCAAAGGCTGGAGCAGGCCGGCGTTGAGGTGCTGGGCGTGACCGACCATGGCTTTGTGCGCTCGATCTACTTCTTTGACCCCAACGGCATCCGACTCGAATTCACGGTCGACATGGACGATGAGAACATCTCGCAGGACGATATCCGCAAGGCGCACCAGCAACTCGCCGACTGGAACGTAGAAAAAGCCCAGCGCCGCCAGTCCCTCACTGCATAAATTTCCATGAACACAGCCCACGAACTGCGTCATCAATGGGTGCACGTCAGCTATGCCGAGGTCGCCAAATTCACCGAGACCTATGGCTTTGTCGGCAGCCAGGGCACCATCAACCTAGAGGGACTGTTGATCGAACCGTCTGAGCGTCAGCGCGAGACGGTTTACCTGCTCATGCATCCGAGCTCGACCTTGCAACTGCTGCCCCTGCCCTCGGCACTGGCACGCGCCGGGGCCAGCGTGCTGTGCATGGGCAGCCGCTATGTGAAAAATGACTCGCCACTGATTTACGAGAAAGTGCTCATGGACCTGGGCGCCTGCGTGCGCCATGCCAAGCAGACGCTCGGCTTCAAGAACGTGGTGCTGCTGGGCTGGTCGGGCGGTGGCTCGCTGTCGCTGTTTTACCAGGCGCAGGCTCTGCATCCGACGATCACCGAAACACCGGCCGGTGATCCGGTCGATCTGCGCGCCGCACAGCTGATGCCGGCCGACGGCCTCATCCTGGAGGCAGCCCATCAATCGCGGGCGCATTGCCTGCGCGACTGGATAGATCCCACGGTGATCGACGAGAGCGACCCCGATCGGCGCGATACCCGCTTCGACATTTATGCGCCCGACTGCCCGGTGCAGCCGCCCTACCCCAGGGACTGGTTGGAGCAATACCGAGCCGCCCAGCTGGCGAGGGTCAGGCGCATCACGGCCCGGGTTCAGGAAACGCTGGAATTGCTCAAGCGCCGCGGCACCTTGGAACTTGAGCGCGGCTTTGTAACCCACCGCACCATGGCCGAGCCGCGCTTTCTTGATGGCAGCATAGACCCCAATGACAGGCCGATAGGGCGTTGCTACATGGGCGTGCCCGCCACGGCCAACAACGGGCCGGTCGGCCTGGCCCGTTTCTCCACCCTGCGCTCCTGGCTCTCGCAATGGTCGATCGACCATTCACGCGCCGACGGAGTCAGCAGCGCCCGGCTCATCAACACGCCGCTGCTGGCCATCGAGCACAGTGCCGACGATGCGGTTCCACAGCCCGACACCGGCCTGATGTTTGAGGCCTGCGCCAGCCCGGACAAGACCTTCCACTGCATCCAGGGCGCGACCCACTACTTTCAGGGCCAGAGCGAGCTGATGCAAAAATCCATCGAGCTGATCCTGTCCTGGTCCGAGCAGCGCAATTGGTCGTGAGCAGCAGACGGCCTGCGTTTCAGGCCCGTCTGCTAGCAGCCCGCTTATTGAGCCGGAATTTTGAAGGCGCGAGCCGCTTCGATGATCTTTTGTTTGTCGAAACGGTTGATCTCGGTAATCAAATCATTGGTGAAGAATCCCGAGGTGTCCTTGATCTTGTCCTGCAGGCCCATGAACTCGACCTCGTCGGCCCACTCGGCCGCGGTGGTGCGACCGATCTCGGTGATCGATTTGTCATAGTGGCTGTACAGCGGCATGCGCTTGCGGATGGGCGTGGCCACCGCCTTGATCTGATCGGCAAGGGCCATGCCGCGCGGCGCTGCTTCAGGATACAGCTTGACGAACATATAGGCTGCCGCCTCGGGATTGTTCTGGATGTAGTAACTGGCTTTGGCCACCGCACGGGCAAAACCGATGGCGGTCTTGCGGCGCTTTTCTAGCGTCTCTTTGGTCGCCGAGATGTACAAGCCTCCCACCTTGGGTACATTGTCAGGAATGGGCAGATAGCGCAGCTTGATGCCCGCCGCTTCGATCTGACCGAAGCCGGTATCAAAGTAGATCAGCGCAGACACCGAATTGCGCACCACCGCCTGGCCTGCCGTTACACCCTCGCCAACAGCCAACCACTTGATGTCCTTGTCCGGATCCATTTTGGAAAGGCGCATCATGGATTTGCCCACCGGGAAGTCAGTGACCCCAAAGCTGGAGACGCCCACCGTCTCGCCTTTGAGGTCGGCCAGGGACTTGAAGTTGCTCTCGGGCTTGACCGCCACCGACCATTTGAAGGGATAGGTGTACTCATAAAAATTGATGCCCGGCAGGCGCTCTCCCTTGGCCACCAGCGGCAATTGAAACGAGGGCACGCCCACACCAAACTCGATCCGCTTTTGGTCCAGACCGGCCATCACCGCGGCATTGGTCCCCAGCGTGATCAACTCCACGTCCAGCCCTTCTTCCTTGTAATAGCCCAGGAACTGGGGAACGATGAAATTGATGACGATAGGAGAGACCGCATTCTGGGCAAAACCAAACTTGATTTTTTCCAACGCCTGGGCGCTCACGGGAGCCGAAAACAGTCCCGTACCGGCGACCACGGCCAGCGTGGCAGCAGTCTGGGCGATGAGTTTCTTAATGTGTCGCATTCATTTTCTCCTTTGAAAAAACAACCGTAAATTTGAACTTCAGCCCTGCACTGATGCTCAAATGCCATCCTCGCGCTCATCTTCTTCCATCCAAAAAACCAGCTTGCGATTGAGCAGTCGCATGCTGCTGATCAGCACATAGCCAGTCACCCCCAGCACCACCAGGGCAGCAAAAACGCCCGCAGTGTCCGAGACCGCCTGCATCTGCATCATGATCACGCCGATGCCGCGCTGACCGCCACTGAACTCCGACACAATGGTTCCCAACATCGCGTAGACGATGCCGATGTTCAGACCGGCAAAGATCATCGGCAGTGCGCCGGGCAACTTAACCTTGCGAAAAATCTGCCAGCGCGAGGAACGCAGCGACATCATGAGTTCCAGCCTGTCACGCGGCAGAGAGCGAAAGCCCGACAAGGCATTGATCAGCACCGGAAACAGGGTCAACACGAAAGACATGGCGATCTTGGACTCCGACCCGTAGCCAAACCAGATCACCAGCAAAGGCGCAATGGCTACCTTGGGCAAGCTCTGCAGACCCACCACATAGGGCAAGACAGCCGCTTCGATCAGACGCGATTCGGCCATCAGCGCCGCCACCACCAAACCCACCAGGCCACCAATCACAAAGCCGGCAACGGTGGCTTTAAGAGTATCGCCAAGATGGTAGAGAAAGCTGGCACGGCTAAAGGGGTCCCGGCCCAGACCATCAACCAAGGCCGTCCAGACCGCAGCCGGTTTAGGCAGCACGTAGCCAGGCACCTCAAAGTAGATCACGCCAAAATGCCAGGCAGCCAGCCCCAGCAGGATGCTCGCCACAAACGGCACAATATTGCGGCTGAAGATACGCTGCCTGCTCATGACCTCACCCTCAAGAATCCAAGGTAGCTCATTCGCTGGCTCCTTCGTGACTGCCCAGGCATGAGCGCAGATGGCGGGTGATGCCCCCAAACTCAGCACTGCTCATGAGGTCGAGCGAGCGCGGCCTGGGAAAATCGATGCGCAACTCCTCAATGATACGCCCCGGCCGCGCCGACATGACCAGCACCCGGTCTGAAAGGAAGACTGCCTCAGAGACGCTGTGGGTGATGAAAAACACGGTCTTTTGATTGGCCAGCCAGATCTTCTGCAACTCCACATTCATGCGCTCGCGGGTCAGGGCATCTAGCGCACCAAAGGGCTCGTCCATCAGCAAGATGCCCGGGTCGTGCACCAGCGCTCGGACGATAGAAGCCCTTTGCTGCATTCCGCCTGAGAGCTCGCCCGGAAATTTATTGTCAAAGCCGGTCAGGCCCACCAGGTCGAGCAGATCGCGCGCCTTGGCGGTATAACTTCCTCGATCAAGACCCAACACCTCAATGGGCAGCAGGACGTTGTCCAGTATCGTCCGCCAGGGCAGCAAGACCGGCGACTGAAACACCACGCCCATCACGCGCTGGGCCATGGCGATAGGCTTGCCTTCGAACAGCAACTCGCCTGCACTATGCGAGACGATACCGCCCAGGATCTTAAGCAAAGTCGTCTTGCCGCAGCCCGAGGGACCGAGCACACTGACAAACTCGCCATCGACCAGATCAATGTTGATGTCGACCAGGGCCCGGACATCGTCGCCAGCCTTGGTGCGGTAGACCTTTTCCAGTTGACGCACTGTCAGCAAAGGCGCCGTTGCAGCAGAAATAGCGGGATTCATGGTCATGCGATCAGGGTTCGCAAAGTTCCAATGCGGTCCACCGATGCGTCGACCACATCGCCCGCCTTCAGGTAGTAGGCAAAGGGGTCGGGCTTGCGGTGCATGGCCACGCCCTCAGGCGTGCCGGAGGCGACCATGTCGCCGGCCTGCAGCCCGGACTTGGACCAAAACGAGATCAACTGGGGAAAACTGAAGATCATGTCGGTACAGCGCTGATGCTGCAGCACCTGACCATTGACCTTGAGCTCGACCACCAGCTGGGCCGGGTCGGGTACCTCGTCGGCGGTCAGCACCCAGGGACCGATGGGGCCAAAACCCGGGAAGTTCTTGCCCATCAGGATCATCTGATTGCGCATTTCCTTCTTCTGCCATTCCCGGGCCGACAGGTCATTGAAGACGGTATAGCCGAACACATGTGACAGCGCCTGGGACTCGCTGACGTCCCGGGTGGGCCTGCCCAAAATTGCGACCACCTCGACCTCGAAGTCGAACTCCTGCACATCCGGATGGCGTGCCACCGTGGCGCCGTGCGGTACCAGCGTGTGGGGCAGCTTGATGAAGCCGGTCGGAAAGTCAAAGTGGATGCCGTTGGCGCCCTGCTGCTTCCAGTAGCTAAGGCTTTCATCCTTGTGGCGGCCGAAATTGCGGCCCGCACACAGCACACTGCGGGCAGGCACAGGCAAATCCCAAGGCACATCAGCCACTGCCTGTAGCCAATCTGAATCGCTGCGCGCCAGTGCCCAGTCGCGCAGATGCTGCAGCGCCTCTAAGGCGGCAGGCCCGCCAGCCATCAGCGCTTCCATGCCGGCCAGGGCAGGCTCAGAGCCTGCACGGGCGGCGGACGCGCTGCTCAGGTCCAGCGCCCGCGCATCACCATCGACCAGCACCGCCAGATGCTCACGTCCATCCCGAAAAAAACGGCCTAGCTTCATGCCTGTCTCCCTTGTCGTTCAAGCTGCGTCTGCCGCACCTTTACCTGCAGATCATCTTCGAGCACCACGCCGTACAACTGCCTGGCCTGAGCGCTGCTGACATAGCCGCGGCGCACATCGCTGGCCACCGACTCTGGATCGCGCTCCAGGGGCGCGCCATAGCCGCCGCCACCGCCGGTGTGGATATAGACCCGATCACCGACGCCCAGCGGGATGTCGGTGGCCTTGAGGTACATCTTGCGTGGCTGACCGACGCGCTCGATCTCCACAAAGCCGGGATCGCCGTTTTGCGCTCCGAGCAAGCCCCAAGGCGGGCAGCCATGGCGTTCAAAGGTCAAAGTCAGCTTGACCGAATGGTTGATGGTGTAGGCCTTGTCCAGACCCAGGCCACCGCGGTAGCGACCAGCGCCGCCGGAATCGGCTCGAAAGCCTATCGAGTCGACCTGTAGCCCATAGAGCGCCTCTTGCACCTCGATGGGAACGTCCAGCGTATCTCCGTGGGCCAGGGTTTTGAAAGGCCCGGCGCCGTCGCGGCCGAGGGATCCGCCCCAGCCACCGTGGGCGGTGTCCAGATGGGTGAACAGCCGGCCTGTGTGCGGGTTCTTGCCCTGGAATCGGTGCGACCCCATGGACGCATGGTGGCCGCCGGCGACGCGATCGGGCACCGCCTCAGCCAGGCAGCGGATGATGGTGTCGATCACCGTGGCCAGCGGTGTGCTGTAGCGGGCCATGGCCGCATCCGCACTGGCGCTGAGGAACTTGCCATCGGGCAACACCACCTCCAGCGGCTCGAAGCTGCCCTCATTGGTAAATTCCTGCGGCGATGTCAGGTACTTGAAGGCAATGCGCGCGGCTGTGATGCCCCCGCCTTCCCGGCCGGAATTGAACGGCCCCTTGACCTGAGGCGAAATGTCAGAGAAGTCAACAATGAAGCGATCACCCTCCACCTTGACGGTGATCGGACATGCGATCTTCTTGTCCAGCTCCACCCCGTCGTTGTCCAGGAAAGACTCGGCATGGTAGGTGCCGTCAGGAATGGCTCGCACTGCCTGCCTGGCCACCTGGGCCGACTGCCGCCACATGGTGTGTATGGCCTGCAAGGTGATGTCTGCGGAAAATTTGCCCGCGATCGCCTTAAACAAACTGGCGCCCTTGACGCAGCCCGCATACTGAGCCTCCACATCACCGAGCACCATCTCCGGAAAGCGGGTGTTGTATTCGATCATGCGATAGATCTCGGGGACAGGCTGGCCTTTGGATCGCAGCTTGACGGTGCGAAACTGTATCCCCTCCTGGTAGATCTCCGTTGTATCATTGGAGGCCGAGGAGCCGACATAGCGCCCGCCGATGTCGGTCCAGTGGGCCAGCACACACATGAAGGCAATCACCCGATGTTCGGCCGCAGGATCAAACACCGGCGCGTACATGATCACGTTGTTCAGATGCTGCCCAAAGGTGCCCGAGTGGTTGGAGATGAAGACATCGCCTTCATGAATCTGATCGAGGCCGTAAAGCGCCAGGCCATCGAGCACCGCCAGGCCCAGCACGTTGGCCAGAAAAATTGGGATCCCGCCGCGCGACTGGGTAATCAGCCGCCCCTGCGCATCGACCATGCCCACCGCATAGTCCTTGTACTCATAAATGAGCGGGCTATAGGCGGTACGGGTCAAATCTGTTTCGACCTCGTCTGGGATGGACTGGAGGAGTTGGCGAATGATCTCCAGCGTGATGGGATCGACCGCCTGTGATGTCTTGTCTGTAGCCTGGTTCATGTCTTGCCTTTCGATGCTCAAACAGCAAGGCTGTCGCGACCCAGGCTGACCCGAATCTCGCCGAGCCGCCCGATTTCAAAACGATCGGTCGGGCCGAGCACGGTGGTCGACCCATATTCCTCGATCAGCGCCGGACCGTTTGCTGTGTAGCCCACTGGCAGTTGCTCGCGCCGGTACACCTTGGTGTCGACAAAGCCTCGGGCGCTGCCGAAATACACCTGCCGCTGCCGCACCTGTACCTCAGCGCCCGCCTGCCGATTCGGTGCCAGTGCGGCCAGATCAGGCTTATCCATATCGGCATAGGCGACCATGCTCAGGTTGACGATTTCCACCGGATTCTTGCTATCGGCATGGCCATAGCGCGCCTTGTAAATGCGTTCAAACAATTGCCGCAGATCCTGGGGTCCGCTGACCGCAGCCAAGGGCGTGCGGATCGAATGGACCTGACCTCGGTAGCGAATTTCAGCGTAGCGCTCAAACACCGGCTGCGTTCCGGGCGCGCTGCGCAACATATCGCTGCCCATCTGCGCCTGCATGCGGGCAAACACCGGTTCAGCCTGGTCCAGGGCCTGCTCATCCAAGGCGCGCAAAAAGGTGGTCGACTCATCCAGGCGCAGGCGCGACAGCAGCATGCCCAGGGCGGAGAAATTGCCTGGCTCCGGCGGAATGATGACCAGCGGAATATGCAGTTGCCGCGCAATCTCAAAAGCGTGCAGCGGGCCACCGCCGCCGAAGGCGAACATGGCGTACTCGCGCGGGTCCAGCCCCTTCTCCAAGGTAATGCGTTTGATCGCACCGGCCATGGTGACCGAGGCGATCTGGATGATGCCCTCGGCCATGCGGCAGGCCCCGTCTTCGCCGCTGTAGCCCAGCCGATCGGCCAGACGCTCACGCATCTGGCGCTCGGCCAGATCTGGGCGCAGCGGCATGCTTCCGCCCAAGAACGAAGTGGCATCGACCCGACCGAGGATCACGTTGGCATCGGTGACCGTCGGCTCGGTCCCGCCTCGGCCATAGGCCACGGGTCCTGGCGTCGATCCGGCCGAGCGCGGGCCGACGAACAATCGACCCTGCTCATCGGCCCATGCGATCGAGCCGCCCCCGGCTCCAACTTCAACAATATCCAGCACCGCGCTGCGGATGGGAAAGCCACGGGCATAACCACCGATGTAGTAGGTGGACTTGATCTCAAAATCCCCCTGGTGCACCAGGGCACACTTGGCAGTGGTGCCGCCCATGTCAAAGGCAATGGCGTTGTCCAGGCCGAGGGCCTGGGCATAGGCGGCGGTGCCTATGCAGCCGCCCACCGGTCCTGACTCCACCAGTGAGATCGGCGAGGTCAGGGTCTTATCCAGCGCCAGCACGCCACCGCTGGAGCCCATCAGGAAGAATTGCCCTTTGAAACCTCGGTCGCCCAGTTGCTGATCGATGGTGTTGACATAACCGGCCACCTGCGGCCCCACATAGGCATTGGCCGCAACGGTAGCGGTGCGCTCGTATTCATACCATTCACGGGTCAGCTCGGTGCCCCGGGTGATGAACAAGCCAGGCAGCATGTCTTGCAACCAGGCCTGCACCTGGCGTTCGTGCGCATCGTTCAGATAGGCATTGAGGAAGGAAATGCCCACCGCCTGCACGTCGAGCTGGCGCAGCCTCTCGGCCAAGTGCAGCACCTGCTCACGATCTGGCACGCGCACCGGCTCGCCAGCGCCAGATGTGCGCTCGGACAGTTCCAGCCGCATATCGCGCGGCACCAGCACCGGGTCGCGACGGTAATACAAATCAAAGGGGTCAGGCCGGTTGCCGCGGCCAGACTCAAGCACATCACGAAAGCCCTGGGTGGTCACCAGCGCCACCTTGGCTCCGACCCGCTGCAACAAGGCATTGATCACCAGGGTGGTGCCGTGCTTGAACGTTTTAGCCGCACTCAGGTCCAGGCCCACCTTGGCCATGCAGTCGAATACGCCGCGCTCCAACGCGTCGTAGGTGGTCAGGCTCTTGGTGTATCGCACCTGGCCGCTGTCGATGTCGTAGGCGGCCAGATCGGTGAAGGTCCCACCCGTATCGACGGCAACAATGATCATGATTGCACTCTTTTCATAACAAAACGTCTTTAGTAGATTTTTAAAGAGCGCTGCTCACAGCTTCATGCCCAACTCGTGCAAGATGGCCTGCGTGTGCTGCCCTACACGTGGAACCGCACCCATGTGGTAGGGAAAGCTGCTTTGAAGCGCTGGCGGCCACAGCGCAGGCAGCTTGCCGTCCATGGAATCGACCTCGGTCCAGCGGGCCCGCGCCTGTAACTGCGGATGGGCCCAGACATCTTTCATGGAATTCATGCGCGCATTGGCAATCTGCGCCTGATCAAGCCGCTCAATTACCTGGCGGGTGCTCAGACTCGCAAAAACGCTGTCAATGACGTCGCGCAACTGCCGGCGGTTGTCATGGCGCAATGCGACGCCCGCAAACCGCGCGTCCTGCGCCAGCGCAGGCTGAGCCAGCACCACATCGCAAAAACGCAGCCATTCGCGCTCGTTTTGCACGCCCAGAATCACCGCTCCGCCATCGCCGACCGGGAAAGGGCCGTAGGGCTGTATGGTGGCGTGGCTGGCCCCGGTTCGCGGCGGCGGCGAGGCACCGTCAAGGGTGTAGTAAAGCGGATAGCCCATCCACTCGACCAGGCATTCAAGCATGGACACATCGATGTGCGAGCCTTTGCCGGTCTTGCCACGCTGAATCAGCGCCGCCAGGATGGCCGAATAGGCATACATGCCGGCGGCAATATCCGCGATTGAATTGCCTGCCTTGGACGGCTCCTGCTCGGTTCCGGTCACGCTGATCAGCCCGGCCTCGCCCTGAATCAGGAGGTCGTAGGCCTTGCGGTCGCGGTAGGGCCCGTCCTGGCCGTAGCCGGAAATGTCGCAGACGATCAGGGAAGGCTGCGCAGCCTGCAAGCTGGCGGCATCGAGCCCCAGCCTGGCGGTGGCTCCTGGCGCCAGGTTCTGTACCAGCACATCCGCACGGGCGATCAGCGCCCGCAGCGCTGCCAGGTGGCTAGGCTGCTTGATGTCCAGCGCCAGACTTTCCTTGGAGCGGTTGACCCACACAAAATGCGAAGCCTGACCGCGTGCGCGCTGGTCGTAGTCGCGGGCAAAGTCGCCCGAGCCTGGGCGCTCGACCTTGATCACCCGTGCGCCCAGATCGGCAAGATGCCGGGTACACAAGGGAGCGGCGATCGCCTGCTCCAGGGAAACCACCGTGATGTGATCCAAGGGGCGGCTTGATGTCATACCTGCGTGCCAGTCTTTCGCATGGCAACCATGGTCTGACTTTTGGTCGCCAGCGGCAATCAGCGTTTTCCAGCCCCAGCCTTCGGAATTTCTGAATTCTGCCTACGGCAAAGCTAAGATCGCGCAATGCGATTCGACCTCAACGACCTTCGGCTTTTCGTTTCGGCGGCCGATGAGGGCAACATCACCCGGGCTGCCGGCCGGCAACACTTGTCGCTGGCGGCGGCCAGTGCCCGCATCAAGGCCCTGGAAGCTCAGGCCGGGCAGGTCCTGCTGTACCGGCAGGCGCGCGGGGTGAAGCTCTCGCCCCCCGGGCAGGCCTTCTTGCACCATGCACGCATGATCCTGCACCAGGTCGAGCAAATACGCATGGACATGAGTGACTACGCGGGCGGCCAGCGCGGCCACCTGCGGGTCTTTGCCAATACCACCGCTGTGACCGACTTCCTGCCCGAGCTGCTGCCCGCCTACCTGGCGGAAAACCCCCAGGTCAGCATCGATCTGCAGGAAAAGCCGAACACCGCGATCGTGCGCGGCGTTCACGATGGGCATGCCGATCTGGGCATCGTGGCCGGACAAATCGACACCCTGAGCCTGGAGCGCCTGCACTTCAGCACCGACCGGCTGGTGCTGGCCACCGCAAGAAGCCACCGGCTGGCAAGCCGTCGCCAAGTGGCTTTTGAAGAAACCATGGAAGAAGACGCCATCGGCATGCATCCAGGCAGCACGCTATCACTGTTTCTCAGCCAGGTTACCGAGGACATCGGCCGACCCATGAAGCTGCGCATTCAACTGACCAGCTTTGATGCGATGTGCCGCATGATCGGCGCCGGCGTGGGCGTGGGCATCGTTCCGGAATCGAGCGCCTACCGCTATCGCGACGCCATGGGTCTGGCGCTGATTGAACTAAGCGACCCATGGAGCGTGCGCGAACGTTTCATCGTCACCCGCGAGCGCAGCCGCCTGCCCGGCTACGCCCAGTCCCTCATCGACAGACTCTGCGCCCATTTCGCCAAAGCCCGAGAGGCCGCCTGAGCAGCGGGCCAAGGGGGTCAACACAGCACTCAAGCGCGGCAGGGCATGAAGCCGACGCCATGTTGAGCTCTGATCGCCACTTGCCGGCGCCTCGGGCATAGATCAAAATGTGTACACACTGATACACAAACACAGAGGCACCGGTATGGAAACGACAAAGGTAGGCATCCGCGAATTTCGTTCCGACTTGGCCGAGTACATCGCCTCGAGCACGCCCGTGGCCGTCACGCGCCATGGCCAGACGGTGGGTTACTTCATACCCACACAAGGACATGCCGAGGCCGATATCACGGCCTTGAAGAGGGCCAGTAAGACCTTAGACAAGCTGCTACAAGCCCACGAGGTAGATATTGAATCCGTTCTCGCAGACTTCAAATCAGCGCGCAAGAAAGGTAAGGCAACTGCTGCAAGGCCGAAAATTAAGACAGCATGAGTGACAGAGCCATCGTTCTCGATGCGAATATTCTGATTCGTGCGGTACTCGGACGGCGGGTACGAGACCTGATTTTTGACAACCTGGGGACAGTCAAATTTTTCGCACCTGATGTTGCCTTTACAGACGCTCGAAAATATCTGCCTGCGCTATTGAAGAAGCGCGGCATTGATCCCAGCGCCGCGATGCTGGTGCTCAATCACCTAGAGGGCATTGTTCAACCCATTGATGAGCAGATTTATCAAGGCATGCAGCAGCAGGCGTTGCAGCGCATTGAGATAAGAGATGCAGACGACTGGCCGGTGTTGGCGTGTGCAATGACCCTGGGCTGCCCGATCTGGACTGAGGATACGGACTTCTTCGGCACCGGCGTCGCGATTTGGACCTCTGACCGTATTGCTTTGTATCTCGCATCAGATCGTCGCAAATGACAAGCTTCATGCGCAATCAATGGGTGGCCTCTTCAAACACGAATGCAGGCTTGGCCTGCCCAATTCAGGCGCCGCCAAGACTCAAGCGCTCTGAGCCCTCGTACCTCTTGCCCAATTCCAGCAACTCGGGTGTACCGATCAGGGCGTTGAGCTGATCAAAGTCCAGCATCTCGTCCTTGAAAGGCGCGGTGGTCTGGTGCTGGTGCAAGCTGGCGTAGTAGCGGCGCAGCAGGTGCGAGACAGCGCGGGCGGTGCCGCCCGGGAAAATCACGATGCGGTAGCCCAGTTCGCCCAGCGCGGCCGCGCTGTGCACCGGGGTCTTGCCGCCTTCGACCATATTGGCCAGCATGGGAATGCGCGCTGCAAAACGGCCGCAGGCGGCCTTCATCTGCTCCGGGCTGCGCACCGCTTCGATGAAGAGCGCATCGACACCGCAGGCCAGGTATTGCTCGGCGCGCTCCATCGCCGCATCAAAGCCTTCGACCGCCACCGCGTCAGTGCGTGCCAGGATCAGGGTGTCCTTGGAATGCCGGGCATCGAGCGCAGCGCGCAGCTTGCCGCACATCTCGGCCACCGGCACCACGCCCTTGCCGTCGAGGTGGCCGCAGCGCTTGGGAAAGGTCTGGTCTTCCAGCTGAATCATGGCCGCGCCAGCGCGCTCAAAGGCACGCACGGTGCGCTGGGTATTGAGGGCATTGCCAAAGCCGGTATCGGCATCGACGATCACCGGTAGACTGACCCGCTCGGTGATGCGCGCCAGGCTGTCGGCAACCTCGGTGGCGGTGGTCAGGCCCACATCGGAGCGGCCCAAGCGGGTGTAGGCAATCGAGGCGCCCGACAGGTAGAGCGCCTCAAAGCCGGCCTGCTCGGCCACCAGGGCGGTCAGGGCG
>Ga0222712_10001004_pt1 | contig 36060 bp, 34 predicted proteins | sample C33_657DmetaG_FD_165043 | JGI IMG/M metagenome (GOLD analysis project Ga0222712, IMG submission 165043) | Estuarine water microbial communities from San Francisco Bay, California, United States - C33_657D | ecosystem: Environmental > Aquatic > Marine > Unclassified | place: USA: California... | reverse complement strand
ATAAAAAGCACTTCACAAGCAGTGCTTTTTTTGTGTGTATAAGTATTTTTTGCCTTTTCGGTATGGAAATTTAAAGGAACGCGTTCCTTTTTGTAAATTGCGTAGGAATACAACCTTATGTCTTTATTTGCCGATAAAATTTCCATACAAGCTCTTGTAGCAAAGGAGCCCCTTGCGCTGCCTATCATTCGCGATACGGCGGTTAAGGCAGGTTTTCCTTCACCTGCATTAGATTATATGCAAGATGCCATCGATTTAAATCAGCTATTAATTAAACACCCCTCTAGTACTTTTTTAGTCACTATTGAAGGGGATAGTATGATTGATGCCTTTATTGCCAATCCTGCGCTCTTAATTATTGACCGCGCTTTGCAGGTGCGCAATGGCGATATTGTCTTGGCTGTAGTAAATGGAGATTTTACCGTAAAGCGCTATGTGCGCAAAGCGGATAAAGTTTTTTTAGTTCCAGAAAACAAACAAAATCCAAAGTATCAAGCTATGGAAATTGTAGATGGTATGGAGTTTAGCGTATGGGGTGTAGTGGCACATATTATTTCTTCTCCTCGAAAACGCTAAGTATGTTTGCCATAGTTGATTGTAATAATTTTTATGCTTCGTGTGAGCGCTTGTTTCAACCTCAATTGGAGCATCAACCTATTGTAGTATTAAGCAATAATGATGGTTGTGTAATCGCCCGTAGCAATGAGGCAAAAGCATTGGGTATTAAAATGGGTGCTCCTGCTTTTGAAATTCAAACATTATTAGAACAACATCAGGTAGCTGTTTTCTCTTCTAACTATGCTTTGTACGGCGATCTGTCGCATAGAGTGATGCAAGTATTAGGACGCTTTACACCAGCTATAGAAATTTATTCCATTGACGAGGCCTTTTTAGATGTAGCTCACTTTGCCTTTACTGATTTATCAAACTATGGGAGCGCCATTCGTGCTGCTGTTTTGCAACAAGTAGGTATCCCTACTACTATTGGTATGGCCACTTCTAAAACCTTAGCTAAAGCAGCAAATCGCTATGCTAAAAAAGCGTGCAAAACAACAGGCGTATTTGTGATAGATAGTGAAGCAAAACGACAAGAAGTATTAGAAGCATTACCTGTTGAAGATGTATGGGGCATAGGCAGAAAATATCAAATATGGTTAGATGCACATAATATAAAAACAGCATGGCAATTGAGCAATGCCAACCTTGCATGGATTCAGAAAAAGATGGGTGTTGTAGGGTTGCGTTTGGTTAAAGAGTTACAAGGTATCGCTTGCTATGATTTAGAGGAGCAGCCTGCTGCTAAGCAAGGAATAATGACTTCTCGTTCTTTTGGCCATTTAATTAGCGAAAAGAAATTATTGCAAGAAGCAATAGCCACCCATGCTACACGTTGTGCAGAGAAATTAAGAAAACAAGATTCTTGCTGCGCTTTAATACAGGTATTTATACATACTAATGCATATCGAAAACAAGATGCACAATACCATGGTGTTTTATCGATTCCGATACCTACCGCAACAGATAGCACTAGCGAGTTAATTCAATTAGCGATGAGCGCTTTAGATCACATTTATAAACCTGGATTTTTATACAAAAAAGCGGGTGTTTATGTAAGCGAAATTGTACCGCGATCGCAAGTGCAACTTAGTTTATTTTCAAGTAAAGACAGAGGAAAGGAAAAGCAATTGCACGATGCTATGGACAAAATTAATACGCTGATGGGCCGCGATAAAGTACGCTATGCGGCAGCAGGTATTTCGAGGAAATGGAAATTACGACAAGAAAAAAAATCACCTTGCTATACAACGAATGTAAATGAGTTGTTGCGCATAAAAAATTAATCAACTGCATGTGTTTTACTTTAGCAACGCCTAATAAAGAACGAATTAAGAAAATAGTTGGCGAACACGTCTCTATAGATGATTATACTCAAAGTAGAAAAGTAAGTGGTTTTGAGCATCCTAATCTACCTGTTATGTTGTGCGAGAAACCATCGCATGTACAAGCTATCCGATGGGGTTTGGTGCCTTCTTGGGCTACTAATGAACAAGCCGCTAAAGACATTGCCACCAAAACATTAAATGCAAAAGCAGAAACGCTTTTTCAATTGCCTTCTTTTAAATTTAGTGCACAGCATCACCGTTGTTTAATTTTTGTAGATGGTTTTTATGAATGGCAACATCAAGGAAAATTTAAAGTGCCTTACTATATTCAATCTACTCAAGATGCACCTTTAGTAATGGGTGGGGTATATAGTTATTGGAAGGGTATGAATGGAGCGGCTATGTTATTGTCCTGTTCTATTATTACAACACCGGCTAATGCCTTAATGGAACAAATTCATAATACTAAAAAAAGAATGCCGCTCATTTTAAATGCTGCGGATTGGGATATTTGGTTGGCACCTACTACTACAGAAACAAATGTACAGCAATTAATGCAGCCCTTAGAAGAGGGCTTGCTACAAGCCAATAAAGCTATCGATGATGGAGTGTTGAGTTTGTTTTAAAAAGGCTTACCAATTTTTTGCATAAAACAAATCACTCATTTCTTCCTCTAAGTCTCGGAGTTGATCGCTAACGACTTCTTTAATCACCCATTCGCCCGTATTATTATCTAAGTGAAGCGTAAATCGTTCTTGATTATCAAGTTGTAAGGCTTCAATAAAAGCGGTTTCTTTTTGGTTGTTGAGCTTGCGGGTAAATTCAATTTCAATAATTCTGTCTTCAGCTATTTCATAGCTTATTTTGATTGCATGGTTCATAGCTTATAAAGATTTTAGGGCAGCTACCAATTCAGTAAGTGCTTTTTTAGCATCACCAAAGAACATGCTGGTTTTCGGATCATAGAAAAGAATATTATCAATACCGGCATAGCCTGCGCTCATACTACGTTTATTTACAATAATATGTTTTGCTTTATCTACTTCTAAAATAGGCATACCGTAGATAGGCGAACTAGGATCGGTTTTAGCAGCAGGGTTAACTACATCGTTGGCGCCTACAACTAATACAACATCTGTTTGATCGAAAGTAGGATTGATTTCTTCCATTTCAATCATCTTACCATAATCTACATTCGATTCGGCCAATAGAACATTCATATGCCCAGGCATACGTCCCGCTACAGGATGTATCGCATAGGCTACTTCCACACCACGTTCTTCTAATAATAATTCTAATTCATGAATAACGTGTTGCGCTTGTGCTACCGCCAATCCATAACCAGGAACAATCACTACTTTTTTAGAATAGTTCATCAGTACGGCTAAGTCAGACACGTTGATGTCTTTAATACTTCCTTTAACTTCTGCCTGATCGCCTTGAGCAGCACTTTCGCCAAAGCTTCCAAATAATACGCTTAATAGCGAACGGTTCATGGCTTTGCACATCACAATGGTTAATAAGGTACCAGCCGATCCAACTAAAATACCACCGGTGAGCATTACTTTATTGTCGTACAGAAAACCTCCAAATGCAGCGGCTAATCCCGTAAACGAATTGAGAAGTGAAATTACCACCGGCATATCGGCTCCGCCAATGGGCATTACAAAGAAGACGCCATAAATTAAAGAAGCTGCAAATAGGGTATAAAGCAAAGTGCTTTCGCTACACCCACTGCTTACCATCCAAACAGAAAAAACAATAAGCGCAAGTAATAAAACAAAATTAATAATTGGATATTTTGGTAGGCGAATAGGATTGCGCATACTACCATTGAGTTTTAAATAGGCAATGATACTTCCAGAAAAGGAAACACTACCAATTACTAAGCCTGCCATGATAAATGATAAGGCACCTTTATTGCCGAGGTTATGTTCAAATTCGGTCAATCCAATTAAAGCTGCACAAGCTCCACCCATACCATTAAACATAGAAACCAATTCAGGCATTTTGGTCATTTGCACACGTTTGGCGGTAAGCCAACCAATTAATGTACCGATAAGCAAAGACGCGAATAGTATACCCATTTTAAGTCCTTCTTTGGTCGTGTGTTCGGTCTTGTATAAAAATAAAGTAGCTGCTACCGCAATGGCCATACCAACAGCGCCGAGCATATTGCCTTTTCGTGCCGATTTTGGATTGCCCATCATTTTTAAGCCTATGATAAAGGTGATAGAACCAATTAAATAACTTAGTTCTAATAAGCCTTTGGAAGATATTGTCGAAATTTCTAAAAGTTGTGTCTGCATAATTTATTTCTTTTTAAACATTTCAAGCATACGATCGGTTACTACAAATCCGCCTACTACATTAATAGTACCCAATACTACTGCGATAGCGCCCAGTACTAAGGTGCCTATATGATCGATAGGGGTATCTAGTAAGACAATAATAGCGCCTATAACTACTACGCCATGTATGGCATTAGCACCCGACATTAATGGCGTATGCAAAACGGAGGGTACACCACCAATAACTTCTATACCAACAAAAATGGCTAATAGGATAAAGTAAATAATTTCTCTCTGTGCTACTAAAAAATTGAATAGGGCTTCCATAGTTTTTTATTTTAAAATGCTTGAATGAATTTTTGTGCCTTCATGAATAATTAAAGAACCTTTAGTGATTTCTTCTTCCATATCCCAATGCATTGCTTCATGGGTTGCTAAATGTTCTATAAAAGTTTGAATATTTTTTGCATAGAGTTCGCTTGCATTCATAGGTAATAAACTAGGCAAATTACTTTCGCCTATAATGGTTATGCCATTTTTATTTATTGTTTTATTGCATTCGCTACCTACTACATTACCACCTTGCTCTACAGCCATATCTAATAACACGCTGCCAAATTTCATGCCAGCAAGCATATCTTCTGTTACTAAAACAGGTGCTTTCTTACCCGGAATTAATGCGGTCGTAATAACTACATCGGCTTCCTTTACATGTTTAGTAATAAGTGCCTGTTGCTTTTCTAAAAAGGCTTGGGATACTTCTGTAACATATCCACCTGCTACTTTGGTAGTTTCATCAGCAGGTATTTCTATAAATTTCGCACCAAGAGAAGCTACTTGTTCTTTAGTCTCTGGTCTAATATCACTTACTTCCACTACAGCACCCAATCGTTTTGCCGTTGCAATAGCTTGTAAGCCAGCTACACCAGCACCAAAGATGAGCACTTTAGCAGGACGAATTGTACCAGCAGCTGTAGTCATCATTGGGAATATCTTTCCTAATGCATTAGCGCAAAGTAAAACAGCTTTATAGCCAGCCAGATTAGCTTGCGAACTTAAGGCATCCATTTTTTGTGCACGTGATATACGAGGAATAGCATCCATAGCAAAAGCGCTAATACCAGCTGTTACGCAAGCCTCTACTATTGCAGGATGCGTAGCTGCATATAGATAAGAAATGAGTACAGCACCTTTCTTCATCCATTGTATTTCTTCAGCGCTAGGCGGATTTACTTTTAATAAAATATCAGCTTGTTCATATAGTGCTTGCGCTGCGCTTACAATGTGCACACCTACGGCGCTGTATGCGTCGTCTGCAAAATAAGAACTAGATCCTGCATCGGTTTCTATAGAAACTTTAAAACCTTTATCTATTAATTGTTTAGCAACGCTCGGGGTAATAGCAACCCGAGCTTCGAATGCTTTACGTTCTTTTGGTATGCAAAGATGTAATGACATATTGAATATATTTTATGAATATAATATGAATATACTAAAATTTAACCAACATATATAGAACTAGGTATTATAGATTCATTATTTTTTCTATTTGCAAGTATTTTCAATAATCTTAATAAAACTTACTGTTTATTCCCATACTTATCCACCTTCCTGGCATTTGGCTTCCTAACAAATCGCTGTAGGCCATATCAAATACATTATTGCATTGCGCATAACATCCCAATCTTTTGGCTACTTGAAAACCTAAGCGAACATTGGCAACAAAATAGTCTTTGCTAATCGTAGCTTGAATAGCAGGTGCATTAAGTATGTTTCTTTCTTTATAGAGCATCTGTATACTGCATTGTAATTTTTTATTTTGATAGCGCATACTACTTTGTGCCAATAGTTTTGAATGCGAAATAATGTAAAAAGAAGGATTAGCTGCATCACTTTCTGAATGCAATAAGCATAGTCCGGTCTGCACATCCAATAGCTGATTATTGATGTATTTGTGGTATTGCAAATTGACTTCCATGCCGCGTGTGTTAACGTGCTCTATGTTTTTTGCCAATGCATAGCTGCCATTACTGAGCAAGTTTTCTTTTCTTGGCATATCAGTATAGCTAGTACTTACCCAATCGATAACATCGTTTTGTATTCTATAAAAAACAGTGCCATTTAAGAGTAAGTTGGGTAGTATATTTGCTGTAGTGCCTATTTCAAAATTCCATGATTTTTCGGCACTCAAATCAGGATTACCAATACTGCCACCGCTGACTTTTGCCTTATTATAATTGTTGAATCGTTCTGTAAAATCGGCATTACGAAAAGCTCTTCCAATGGAAGCCCTATAGCTAATAGATTTATTTTGATATGCCATATTTATTTGAGGTAATAAAACAGTACCATAGCTGTGGTCCCAATTGCTCCGTAAACTGCCTGCCATGTGCCAATGTTTTAAACTATAGTAGATGGTGCCAAAAAGAGCAACCTCATAGGATTGATGATTGCCTCGGTCATTAGATGTTATAGATTTATTAGTTGCCTGTACGCCAAAGGAAGTTTGAAGTTTTGTTTTTGTGATTGAACTATTTAAATATTGCAACGTAGTATAAGCAGAACTATTATCATTGGCTGTAGCTTTAGGATTATAGACATAATGATCATTGGTAACTTTATTTACTAAAGCAATTTCCTGATTTCTTTTTTCCCCTTTATAATTGATTTGTAATTGATTCCAAAGTGTACGAACTTTTTCAGTTGCAGTATCGCTGTTAAAAGGGGTGTAAAAATTTTGAGCCGCAAAATCTCTATGGTCATAGCTGCTGCGGAAGGCTAATTGCCAATTTCGATTAAGAGTTAAAGAGCTAGAAATACTAAGGGTATTATTATGTATAAATCCATTACCCGCTCTTAATGGAGCTCCATCCGTATTATTGCTTAATACACCCATGCATACTTGCAACTTGTTTTTATGGTATGATGCGCCTGCATTAGCATGTATCAAATTATAACTGCCAGTGGCTACATTTAGTTGTGCCTGTTTTTCTTTGTTTTCTAGACTATGACTAAACGTTTTGCTTATCAAATGGATAACACCGCCAACGGCTTCTGCTCCGTATTGTGCTGCTGCAGGTCCTCTCAAAATTTCAATGCGCTCTATTTCATATGGGGCAATTGGGATATAACTATTAAAATGTCCCGTGATGGGGTCATTGATTTTAATACCATCTAATAAGATAAGTGTTTGCTGAAATGTGCCTCCTCGAATAACGATATCACTTTGAGCACCCATGGGTCCTCGCGATTGTATTTCAATACCAGGCACATACTTTAATAGTTCGTCTAATGATAAATTAGGTAAATGATTGAATGCATCACCTGTTATAACCGTGATGTTCCTTCCACTCTCCTTAGTTTTTTGTAACAATCGATTACTGGTGATACTTAAGGGTTGTAGCGTGATGGCTGTTTGTGCTTGGACTAAGTTTGCAACACCAATAGCTAAAAGGCATAATTTAATTTTTCGCATAAAATTTGAATGTAGATTAACGGATTTGATATATTATTAACTTGAAATGGTAGTCTCGCCCAGGATCGAACTGGGATCAAAAGTTTAGGAAACTTCTATTCTATCCATTGAACTACGAGACCAATTATACGCTTTTATTTCCAGCGAAGTGTTTTGATAAGATGCTCGATATCTTTACTTAAAAATTCCACCATTGGTTGTAACGAATCAGCATTAGGGGTAACATTAAAATATAAAGCACCTCTTAAATAATGTTTATTGGAATCGGTAGCGAAAAACTGAACGGCAGATGCAGCATTGCCGCCTACATCATAATATACACCATGTACATGCGTACTGTCGTTATGAAACTCTGGTTCATTAATATAGTCGGCTTTCTTTGTATGCACAAAGGAAAGCTCATGCGCATCGTTCAATAATTTTTCTAAATCGGCAGCGCCGTTCATATTCTTATATGACAAGTAAATGCGAGCATTCCATTGTGGGAAATCTACATTAATCCAATAGGCTATACCGTTCTGGTCTTTCATGTTTTGAGTCATGGTACTGTCTTTGAGAATGGTGCCATAACTTGGGTATTCAAACTGATAAGGGAAACCCGCTTTATTGAATAAGGTATAGTCATGTTTTGGAAGTGCTATAGCATAATATCCACGGGGTTTGGGTGTAAATACTTTGGGCTTACAGCTCAGTATCGCAATAGTACTTATTAAGAGTAGCGTTGTAACTAATTTCATAGCTCAAAAGTACTTTTTTTTGTGCAGATTCGAAATGCTTTATTATGTTAAGGAGTTGCTTTTTTTTACTAACTTTGCGTCAATTAAAACCATCTTATGCAACAAGATACTCCTCAAGATCCACAATTAAATATTGAAATAAGCGAAGAAATGGCTGATGGTAGCTATGCTAATTTAGCCATCATCACGCACTCCTTTGCAGAATTTGTGTTTGATTTTGTTAATGTCATGCCTAATACGCCTAAGTCTAAGGTGAAAGCGCTCGTAATCATGACGCCGCAACATGCAAAACGTTTAATGAAAGCACTTGTAGACAATGTAAAAAATTTTGAGGCTAATCATGGTCCAATTAAAGATGGAGAAATGATGAACTTACCTTTTAACTTTGGCGGACCTAAAGCAGAAGCCTAAACATACACCTATGTTAGATAAAATATTGATTTTAGATTTTGGTTCTCAATACACACAGCTTATAGCTAGAAGTATTCGAGAATTGAATGTGTATTGCGAAATACAACCTTGTACTAAACCTATTGATTATTCAAGCGCAATTAAAGGCGTTATCTTATCGGGTAGCCCTTATTCAGTTAATGATGAATTTGCACCTAAGCCAGATGTATTAGCTATTGCTTCCAAAGTACCTGTTTTAGGGGTGTGTTATGGCGCACAATTAATAGCGCAATCTACGGGTGGTGTAGTAGGTAAATCTGCACATAGAGAGTATGGACGTGCCCATTTAGATAATATTGTTTCAGATCCTTTGTTTGCTGCTATTGAAAATGGTTCACAAGTATGGATGAGTCATTCCGATTCTGTTAAAGAATTAGCTGCTTCATTAACATGTATCGCTACAACAGCGAGTATTCCGGTTGCTGCATTTAAAGCTGCAGAAGGTTTTACTCCTTATCCTATGTATGGTATTCAATTTCACCCTGAAGTAACACATAGCGAACAAGGCAAACAATTAATCAAGAATTTTGTAGTAGGAATTTGTGCATGTCAACAAAATTGGACACCTGATGGGTTTATAGAATCTACGGTTGCGGCTATCAAAAAGCAAGTTGGCAATGGTAAGGTGGTAATGGCTTTAAGTGGTGGTGTAGATTCTACGGTAGCTGCTACTTTGATACAAAGGGCAATTGGCGATAATTTGTATTGTATTTTCGTTGACAATGGCTTGTTGCGAAAAGATGAATTTACACAAGTATTAGAAGGGTATAAACAATTACATTTAAATACTAAAGGTATTGATGCTCGCCATCGTTTCTATACCGCTTTAGCGGGTGAATCAGATCCGGAGAAAAAGCGTAAAATAATTGGTGGTTTATTCATTGATATTTTCCAAGAAGAAGCACAACACCTAAATGATGTGAGCTTTTTAGGTCAAGGTACGATATACCCTGATGTTATTGAATCGGTTTCTGTAAACGGGCCATCCGTAACGATTAAGTCACATCATAATGTGGGTGGTTTACCAGAAAAAATGCATTTGCAATTAGTTGAGCCCTTACGTTTATTATTTAAAGATGAAGTAAGAAGAATAGGAAGAGCTTTAGGCATTGATGAACTGTTTTTGTCACGTCATCCTTTTCCTGGTCCAGGTTTAGGAATTCGTATTTTAGGAGCAGTGTCAGAAGAAAAGGCACTTATGTTGCAAGAAGCAGATGCTATTTATATCAATACCCTTAAAGAATTTGGTTGGTATGATAAAGTATGGCAAGCAGGTGCTATTTTATTGCCGGTGCAGAGTGTAGGTGTTATGGGAGATGAGCGTACGTACGAATTTACCATTGCTTTAAGAGCCGTAACTTCCGTAGATGGCATGACAGCAGATTGGGCACATTTACCTTACGATTTATTAGCTCAAATTTCTAATAACATCATTAATAGAGTAAAAGGGATTAATAGAGTAGTATATGATATTAGTTCTAAGCCACCAGCAACCATTGAGTGGGAATAAATAAAAAAAGGATTAGCAAACGCTAATCCTTTTTAGTTGGTTTTAAAAATATAGAAAAGCCGATGAGAATTACAGTAATGCTTGAAAATAATGCTATACAAGCTATTGCTGTAGATATAAAATGAAAGCCAAAGGTTGTGGCTATTAAAAAGGTAAAAACAAATAGAAAGGTTAATGCAATTTTCTTATGAGAAAAATTAGCATCTAGTAATTTGTGGTGTAAATGATTGCGGTCTGCATGAAATGGAGAGCCTCCTTTTAAAATACGAACTGAAAACACTCTAAACGTGTCAAAAATGGGAATAATAAGTAAGGCTAATGTAAGCAATGTAGCCCCACCAGTTCCAGTAATGATGTTGCTTATTTGATTCGAAATGGCAATGTCTTTTACAAACACAATACATAGCGTTGCTAAAGAAAATCCTAAAATTAAAGAACCCGTGTCCCCCATAAAAATGCGTGCAGGAGCCCAATTGAATTTTAAAAAACCTAAAACAGCGCCTAATAATGTTATGCTAATGATAGCTTCATTATAGTTATGATTTAGTGTAAATAATACACTTAAAATGGCTAAGACATATGCGGCTAAACTACCTGCTAATCCATCTATTCCATCAATTAAATTAAATGCATTGGTAACAAAAATGATACCTATGATTGAGAAAATTAGACTGATTAAATAAGGAAGTTCATGAATCCAGAATATTCCATGAAAGGAGAGTAGGCGTATGTCTGCAAAATAGACTACTATAAAAGCAGCAACTGCTTGAGCAACAAATTTTTTAATTGGTGTTAAGCCCGCTAAGTCGTCTTTAACGCCAGTAATAAATAAAATAAAGGTAGCTATTACAATATAATACCATTTTTGAAAAAATGTTAAGGTTCCAATTTCAGGTATGTTAAGTAAGGTAATGGAGGAAAATAGTGAAACAATGATAAACCCTAAATATATCCCTATACCGCCTAAGTTAGTAATGATGCGAGTATGTACTTTTCGTTCATTATCGGGTTCATCTAAGAATTTATTTTTGGTGGCAATGTAGATGATTCTTGGCATTAAAAATATTGCCAATAATAGGGATGCGATAAAACTAGATAATAATAAAATTAGAAATAAATAGGACATAATATTAATTAGTAACTTATAGTAAGATTTTGCAAAGTTAGATAAATTACATTAAAAATAAAACATTATATATCAAAACTGAGCACAAAATTTATATAAATTAAAGTCGTCTTTAAGTAGCTCATTAGACAATTTAGCCTCTATTTCAGTTCTTATGATCAATTTCATTTTATTATGCTGAATGATACGCCAACATTTTTCTAAAGTAAGTGCTAATTTTCTTTCTTTATGAATGTCTGTTTTCTTTAAAATAGCATCAATTGCAAGTGATAAGTTTTCTATGCCTTCCATTTGACTGGCAATGGTTTTTATGACTTCAACTTGATGGGTTGAAAAATCATGAAGCATTGCTTTTAGCGAATTAATTAAACTTTCGGCAAGCGGTCGATCCGCTTTATTTACGACAAAAACATCGGCTATTTCCATAATGCCCGATTTTAAGGTTTGTATTTCATCACCCGCTTCGGGTACAAGCGTAACTACAGTACAATCTGCCATGCCAGCAATATCAATCTCACTTTGTCCTACACCAACTGTTTCTACTAATATATAATCAAAATTGGCATGTTTTAAGATGTCCGTAACTTCATAGATTTGATGGTGTAAGCCCCCTAAAGCACCTCTACTAGCTAAAGAACGAATATATACATTGGGGTGGTTATAGAATTCAGACATCCTAATTCTATCGCCCAACAAAGCACCAAGATTAAATGGTGAAGATGGATCTACTGCAATTACTGCAATGCGTTTATTTTGTTGCATCCAATAATGTAAAAGGGCATTTACTAAGGTGCTTTTACCGGCACCAGGAGGACCAGTAATGCCTACTACTTTTGTGTCTTTTTGTGCACTAAGATGTTGTAATAAAACTTCAGAACCATCTAGCATATTTTCTACCATAGTGATAGCTCTAGCAATAGCTTGAAAATTGCCCAATTTTATGTCTTGAAGTATTTGTGTTATCTTGTCTTGCACTAAAAAATTACTTTTTACGTTTAATATCTATGCTTTCTATTCACAAAAATAAAATTCCATTTGTAAATATCATGAATAAAAATGATAATGCACTTGCTTTTATTTGTTTGATGTTGATAGGCTTTGTTTTTAGCAGGGCATTACTCTCTATGGGAATGGGATTGTTTGTTTTAAATAGCCTTTGGAAATGTGACTATAAAACCTTGATGGCTAATCATTGGGTACGCTTGTCTTTCCTATTAGGTATGTTGTTTTTGATTTCTATTTATTGGAGTACAGATAGTGCTTATTTCTGGGAGCATCTTCAAGTAAAAGTGCCCTTATTCTTCTTGCCTATTGCATTTGCAACAGCACCCAGATTTAATAATATACAATTAAAAAGGTTGATTCTGATATCCTTGCTTGTAGTTCTTTTAGCAGCATCCTATAGTTTTTATTTTTTCTTTACAGAAACCGCTTATTATATAGAACAATATCGTTTTGCTCATAGTTTACCCACCTTAGCTTATGGTAATTATATTCAGTTGAGCCTACTCGTAGTTTTTATTTGTTTTTTTACATTAGTTAATGAGGGATTGTTTGAGCATAAAATTGCTAAAGGTTTGATTGCTTTTGCATTACTCATACTCTTATTGTTTGTTCATGTTATTGCCTCAAAAGTGGCCTTATTGGCTTTATATATTGGATTTTTAATTTATGCTGTTCACCTTGGTTTTAAATTGAATTGGCGTTATTTCTTTGCTTTAGTATTAGCTTTCATTGTTTGTTTTGCTATAGCCTATAACACTATAGGTACCTTTAAAAATAAAATTGGATATTTATATTATAGTGTATTGCAATTTACACAAGCCGAGAGTGATGAAAAGTTAGATCCAAATTATAGTGATATTGGTAGATTAATATCCTATCGCGTAGCGGTTCAACAAATAAAAAAGTCGCCACTTTTAGGTTTTGGAGAAGGGGATGTTATGCAAACCATGAAAAATGGATATCAATGTGCTTTTCCTCAAGTACCTGAAGAAAAAATACTATTACCTCATAATCAATTCCTAATTACATTGCTTTCAATAGGATGCATAGGATTAGTCTTATTTTTATGGTACATCCTTATTCCTATTTGGGCAGTGTTTAGACAATCTTCTTTTATTGCCCTATTATTTGCGTCTGTCCAGCTGTTGGGATTATTGGTAGAGCCAGCATTGGAAATTCAATCGGGCGTATTTGTCTTTATTTTTTGTACGGGAATTATATACCAACAATACCGGAATAAGTAGCAGGGATTAACTGCTTTTCTGCGATTTTTTGTGTAAGTTCGCTTTCAATTTTTTTTTATGAATCATAATTTAATCGTTGATATAGGTAATTCCAATATCAAATTGGCTATTTTCGACCAACATAATGCCATACTCTTTAAGGATATTGTTTCGTCTGAGCAATTGGCACCTACCTTAAGTTTCCTTAATTCAAAATATCCTATTGCGCGTTCCATTATTGCTAATGTTGCAGGCACATTACCAATTGAATTACAAGAATTTACCCAACAAGTTCCTTTTCATATGGAACTTAACGCGTCTACTTCATTACCCATAATGAATGCATTCCAAACACCGGAAACCTTGGGGGTAGATAGAATTGCTGCTGTTGTAGCTGCCAATCATCTTTATCCGCAAGCCAATAATTTGGTTATCTGTGCCGGTACATGTATTACGTATAATTACATCACAAAAACAAACACGTTTAGAGGGGGTGCTATCACACCTGGAATCCAAATGCGCTTAGATGCCATGCATCACTTTACCAGTCGATTACCATCCGTGCAAATAGGCTATGTAGGCTCTATTATGGGCTATGATACACAAAGTTGTATGCAATCGGGTGCAGTATTAGGTGCCGTGTATGAGATTGATACCTTTATTAATGAATATCGTGCTCAATTCAATGATTTTAACGTCCTATTAACGGGTGGAGATGCCTTACTTTTGGAGAGCAGAATTAAAAACAAGATATTTGCAGACACGGAGCTTGTAATTAAAGGCTTACAAATAATATTGAACTATAATGCACCAAAAATTAGTTAGTTGCTTTTTGATTTTTAATCTATGTTTTACTTCATGGATTTTTGCTCAAAATTCTAATAAAGAAAATTCACCTTATTCCCGTTATGGTCTAGGAGAAGAACGCTACGGATTTAATTCTGCCCTCAAAGCTATGGGAGGGTTTTCCATTGCTTACAGCAATACTTTTGCTATTAATACTAACAATCCTGCTTCTTATGCAGCTGTAAAACTAACCACATATGAGGTAGGTCTTGAGGCACGCAAACGTGCCATTGCTTCTAATACAGAAAGTTATAGTACAGGCACGTTCACATTATCACATCTCACCTTAGCCTTTCCTGTAGGAAAACATGGCGGATTTGTAATGGGTTTGAGCCCTAAATCTTCCACCTATTATCGTTTTATAGACTCTGTTACCATACCAGGTGTAGGTAAAAGTAATAAAACAATAAATGGTGATGGTGGATTAAGCTATGCTTTTATGGGTGGTGCTTATCAATATAAAAACATCAGTTTAGGTGCCAATTTGGGATATGAATTCGGAACGATCAGGCATTCCAGCTACTTAGCAAATTATGATACGTTCAAAGTTTATAGCTCTGATTTTACTAGAACGTATCAAATTGGTGGTTTACATCTGAAATTAGGTGCTTTATATAATTGGAAAATAAATAAACAATATACCTTGCATTTGGGTGCTACCTATGAAGCTTCTCAAAAGTTGAACTATACGGAAGAGCAATATGCAAGTTCTTTCCGATATTCAGGGGCGTCTGCTATACGAGATACGATTTATGCGGTAACCAATGCTGACTTACCAATTCAATTGCCAAGTTCATTAGGCTTGGGCCTTCAATTGATTGCCAATGATAAATTGGGAATTGGCATAGATTATGTAAATCGTAATTTTAATCAGTACAGATTTAACGGACAGGCAGATACTAATGTATTGGGTAATGCTACACGCTTGTCAGTAGGAACTTATTTTACTCCAGATGCAAATGATGTGTATCACTATACGCAACGAATAACATATAGAGTAGGATTTTATACGGGTAAAGAACCTTTGCGTATCAATAACACCGATATTACGTATACGGCTTTTACGTTCGGTGCTAGCTTGCCTTTCAAAAAATCTACCGACAGAATACATACAGCTGTAGAAATAGGATCTAGAGGTACTAAATCTAATAATTTATTGAAAGAGAATTTTGTTCGTTTCTCTGTTTCTATGTCCCTCAATGATCGTTGGTTTGTGAAAAGAAAATATGACTAATACGAAACAACATAATAAGTATCTAAAAGAAACTAGTTTTAAATTTTTAAAACTAGTTTCTTTTTGTCTACTATGCCTGTCATGTACGAATAGTAAAGAGCGTATCAAGCATATTAAAGATTATGAATCTTTGCAGGAAGATAGAGCTAGTGATGTTACCATTATTTATAGTGAAAAAGCTTTGGTAAAAGCTAATCTATTTGCTACTGAATTTGTAAGAAACGAAAATGCTCGTCCACCTTTTACAGAATTAAGAAAAAAAGTGCGCGTTATTTTTTATGACGATCAAAAAAAAGTAAAGAGCACCTTATATGCTAAATATGCCCGCATGTACGAGCATAATAAAAATGTAATTATAAGAGATAGTATAGTTATTATCAATCAAAAAGGGGAGCAATTAAAAACAGAAGAACTAGTTTGGAACGAGCAACTTAGGAAATTCTTCACGAATAAGCCGGTGCAAATAAAAACCGCGTCTCAAATGATTTATGGTAATGGTTTGGAAGCCAATGAAGATTTTTCTTATTATAGCATAACACACATAAAAGGTATTGTAAACCTCACCAATAATTCAGAACTTTAAACCCAAATTATAAATATGAAAAAAATAGTATCCCTTTTGATAGCGTTTGCTATAATGCAAACAGCTAGAGCAGACGAAGGCATGTGGTTGCCTTATTTAATTGGTAAGAATTATGATGATATGGTTCGTAAAGGATTGGTATTGTCTGCTGAAGATTTATACGCTGCCAATCATAGCAGTTTAAAAGATGCCATTGTTCAATTTAACGGTGGTTGTACAGGAGAAATAATTTCTAATAGTGGCTTATTGTTAACAAACCACCACTGTGGTTATGATGCTATCGCAACGCTTAGTACGGTAGAGAAAAACTATTTAGATAATGGCTTTTGGGCATTAAGTAAAGATCAAGAATTACCCGCAGTAGGTGTTTCGGTATTGTTCTTGGAAAGCATGGAAGATGTAACCGCTACCGTGCAAAAAACTATCAATGGTTTAAGCGGCGAAGCTTTAACTAAAGCACTTGCAGGTTTGAGAAAAGAAATGGAAACTAAAGCTAATGAGGGTGGTAAATTTTATACTACGCTTAAAGAGTATTTCAATGGTAACCAATACATATTGATTAAATATAAAAAATATAACGATGTTCGTTTAGTAGGCACCCCTCCTAAATCTTTAGGTAAGTTTGGTGGCGACACGGATAATTGGATGTGGCCTCGTCACACAGCAGACTTTTCCATGTTCAGAGTTTACGCAAATGAGCAAAATGAGCCTGCTGAATACAACAAAAACAATAAGCCTTTTCGCCCTAAAAACTATTTAAGCGTTTCTGCTAAAGGTGTTAAAGAAGGTGATTATGCTATGATTTTTGGTTATCCAGGAAGAACCAATAGATATGAAACAGCTGTTGGTGTTGATTTAGCAATTCAAGAAGTCAATCCTTCAATAGTGGCTATCAGAGATGCTCGTTTAAGTATTATGCGTAAACATATGCAAGCAAACAAAGCCGTGTATTTAAAATTAACGTCTACATACGCTCGTATTGCTAACTATTGGAAATACTTTATTGGTCAAACAGAACAATTGAAAAGATTACAAGTGGTAAATCAAAAATCAAAAGAAGAGGAACAATTCATAGCTTGGTCTGATAAGAATAATTATAACTATGCTAAAGAGTTTGAAAATATAAATGCGGCTACTAAAGCCTACAAACCTTATGCTAAATTTGTAACTTATTATGGTGAGGCTTTTAGAGGTTGTTTGGTAAATAAAATTGCTTATGATTGTTATGATTTGTATAAGAAGATGAAAAAAGCAGATTTTTCTAAAGATTCATCAAGCAAACTTATAGAACAAATCAAGAAAAACAGAGCTTCTTATATTAAGGCTACGGATTTAGCTATGGAGCAAGATTGGTTTGCTATGAGTGCTGAAATGATCCAAAAAAATCTAACTAAAGATCAATTTGTACCAGCAATGTCTAAAATTGCTTTATTGAAAGATAATAACTATAAAGGATTTGCTGAGGCCGTGTATAAAAAGTCGTTTTTATTAGACAGCGCTGCATTTGAAAAATTCTGTGCTAATCCAAGTTTAAAGCAATTAAACGAAGATCTAGCTACGCAATATGTATTTGCAATGGTCCAATCTTATGATTCCTTGATCAAATCACATGTAGATGCATACAATGATATTAAAATCCCATTTGCAAAAAGTTATTTGAAAGGCTTGTTGGAAATGAAAGGTAACCAATTGATGTATCCAGATGCTAATTCTACGATGCGTATTACCTATGGTTCAGTAAAAAGCTACGAGCCTACAGACGGCGTTAAATTTAAATATTATACTACTTTAGATGGCCTAGCTGCTAAATATAAAGCGGGCGATGATGAATTTGATGCACCTGCTGTTTTATTAGATCTTCATAAAAAGAAAGATTATGGTAGTTGGGCTGATGAAGATGGTACCCTACACACTTGTTTTATAACTAATAATGACATTACAGGCGGTAATTCTGGTAGTCCGGTATTAAATGCCAAAGGGGAATTAATTGGTACTGCATTTGATGGTAACTGGGAAGCTATGAGTGGTGATATAGCTTTCGATAAAAAGTATAAAAGAACTATTGTTTGTGATATTCGTTATGTATTATTCTTAATTGATAAGTTGGGTAATGCCCAAAACTTAATTCAAGAAATGGAGATTCAATAAAAGATATTACTTACCATAAAAAAGGTGTTGCATTGGCAACACCTTTTTTATTTTATGATAAATAAGATTCTATTTCTTTAAACACTTCCTCTGCATTTTTATTATTCCAAAGGATATCAAATATGGCTTTAGAAATCGGCATTTGAATGCCTAATTCTTCTTGTATTATGTCCATGCCTTTAGCCGCATAATAGCCTTCTGCAACCATTTTCATTTCTATAATTGCCGCTTTCACAGAATAGCCTTTGCCTATAATATTTCCAAACATTCTATTTCGGCTATGCAGCGAGTAGCAGGTTACCAGTAAGTCGCCCAAATAGGCACTTGTATGAAAATCGGGTACTTGGTTAGATGGATGTATTTTTTCAAAATGATAATTTAAAAATTGGTACATCTCTTTGTAACAATTGGTAATATACACACTCAAAAAATTATCACCATAATCTAAGCCGTGAGCAATTCCAGCACCTACGGCATAAATATTTTTAAGCACTGCAGCAAATTGCGCACCCCAGATATCATTATTATAAAAGGTGTTGATATAATTTGTTTTGAAAAGGGTAGCAGCAGCCTTAGCTAATTCGGTATTCAAACTTGAAAAAGTTAAATAAGATAAGCGCTCATTAGCTACCTCTTCTGCATGGCATGGACCAGTGATGGCCGCATATTGTGCTATAGGAAACGCATATTTAGCGGCTAAATAATCATTGATTAATTGATGGGGCTGAGGTAAAATGCCTTTGATGGCACTAATAAGATGTTTGCCTTGCCAGCAATCAACAGCAACCGATTCTATCACCTCTTGAGCATATGCAGAAGGTACACAAAAGATGAGGGTTTTCGCTTCTTTCAATACAGCATTTAAATCACTACTCAAGCTAATCAATTCCATATTGAACTGAACGGAGGTTAAGTAATTTAAGTTGTGGCTTCTTTTATTAAGGTGCTGAATAGCTTTTTCATCTCGGATCCACCAAGTAAAAGGAATTTGATTGTGATTGAGCATTTTAGCTAAAGCGGTACCCCAGCTGCCATTGCCAATAATGCCAATCTTACCTAAATATTTTTTTGCGTCCTCCATATTAGTCGTTGATCTCTTTACTTTCTAATAATTTTTCTTTGGAAGTAGTGCTAACGTTTAAGCTGTCTTTTAGGATTTTAGAAATAACGCCATAGGGTAGTATAACCACTTGCTCATTTAGTTTCAATCCACTGCTTATCTGAATATATTGATTGTCTTGTATACCCGTAGTTACATCTCGTAACATTACTTTCTTGCTGGCTGCTTGATAGCAAAATACGACTTGACGTATATTAGCATGTTCTGCATCTTGCTTGTTTTTGTCTTCTGGCCAAGCTCTTGTAGTTACTGCACTAATAGGAACCGACACCGCATTTTTTACTCTGGTAGTTTGAATTTCTACAGAAGCAGACATGCCTGGTTTGAATACATAATTCACGCTTCCATTAGGACCATCAATTTTATTTTTTTCATGTATTAATATGTGTACTACATAGTTAGTGATTTGGTCTGTGCCGGTACTTAAGCTCGACTTATTGCTAGATATAGCAATTTTAGAGACGGTACCCACAAATTTTTTATTTCTGTAAGCGTCTGTCTCAATTGTACAAGAATCACCAATTTTTACTTTAGCAATATCTGTCTCACTTACATCTACTCGCACTTCCATTTTATCCATATCAGCAATGCTTAGTAATTCTGTACCTGCCATTTGAGCTGTTCCCACTACGCGCTCACCTTTCTTTACATTGAGTTTAGAAATAGTTCCAGAAGTAGGTGCAAAAATAGTGCTCTTACGTAAATTCTCTTTAGCTTGAATAAGCGCTGCAGAGGCACTTTTGATGCTATATTGACCACCATTACTGCTCGATAAAAGGGCGTCGTAACTAGCCTTACTCGATTTAAATTGTGTTTCTATTTGCTCAAATTCTTGTGCAGATATTACTTTATCGTCAAATAATTTCTTATTTCTAATGAAGTTTAATTTTGCTTGCTGAAATTGTGCTTCTGCTTGTGCAGCCATCTCTTTTGTATTATTAGCATTAGCTTTGGTCTGATTTAATTGTGCTTCAGATTGTGTAACTAACGATTCATAAATTGCATTATTGATGCGTGCCAAAAGAGCTCCTTGTTGCACATAATCGCCCTCTTCGTATGGTAGTTCAATAATTTCACCACTTACTTCCGGACTAATTTTAACTTCAATTACAGGGAATACACTGCCGCTCGCACTTACGGTTTCAACGATGTCTCTTTGTTTTACTGAATCTACAACTACTTCTATTTGGTTAGATGAAGAACCTGCAGATTTAATAAGAATAATTAGTGCAAGTACACCGATACCTATGAAAATAAATAGTTTTTTCTTTTTCATGTAGCAATTAGTTTACTGTTTTTCCAGAAGGTACTATAGTGCTTGGTGAAACAAATACTAGTTTGCCTTCTTCGTTTTCTGTCATTAAAATCATACCTTCACTTTCGATACCGCGCATTTTTCTTGGAGCTAAATTAGCCACTACAATTACTTGTTTATTTATAATTTCTTCTGGACTAAAATGTAGTGCAATGCCCGATACAATCGTTCTCGTTTCTTCACCAAGAGCCACCGATAGCTTAAGCAGTTTGTCTGCTTTTTCTACTTTTTCAGCACTTAGAATGGTACCTATGCGTAAATCTATTTTTGCAAAATCATCAAATTGGATGAGTTCTTTTTTAGTTGGTGTTGCTTCCACAGTTTTTGTTGTTGTAGTTGTTGATGAAGTGCTAGCAATTAAATTTGTTTTCAATTTTTCGATTTGAGCAAGTATCTCTTCATCTTCAATTTTTCTAAATAATAATTCCGGCGCTCTCAAAGCATAGTTTACTTTTAATAAATCTAGTGATCCACCATTTTCCCAATCCAACATTTTATCAACCACTTTCATCATGTGGCACATTTTTTTAGCTGTAGCAGGTAAAAAAGGTTGAATATAAATTGCTAGATTAGCACACAATTGTAAACAAATATGAAGGCTATTATCTATTAAAGCTTGTTTGTTTTCTTGCGTATTACTTTCTTTAGCAAGTATCCATGGTGCTTTATCTTGAAGATATTTATTGCCTTTTCTTGATAAGTCAATAACTTCAAAAAGGGCGTCTCTAAATTTATAATTTTCAAGAAGTCCGCTGATGGTTTCCTTAGTTTTCTTGATTTCGACAATCAAATTATGATCAGCTTCATCTAAAAGTTCATTATGTAGAGGAGGCACTTTACCATTGCATAATTTATGCATAAGCACAAAAGCTCTATTGATAAAGTTGCCAAAAGTGGCTACCAGTTCATTATTAGTTCTATCCTGAAAATCTTTCCAAGTAAAATCATTATCCTTTGTCTCTGGTGCGTTAGAGCATAATACATAACGTAATACATCCTCTTGGTCAGGGAAATCTTTTACATATTCATGCACCCATACCGCCCAGTTTCTAGAAGTAGATACTTTTTCACCTTCTATATTCAAAAACTCATTGGCTGGCACATTATCTGGTAAGACAAATTCACCGTGTGCTTTGAGCATTGACGGGAATATGATACAATGGAAAACGATATTGTCTTTACCAATAAAATGTACCAATTTGCTTGAGGCATCGCACCAGTAATCTTTCCAATCGTTAGTTAATTCTTTTGTAGCGCTGATATATCCAATGGGAGCATCAAACCATACATAAAGTACTTTGCCATCGGCATTGGGTAAGGGAACAGGAATACCCCAATTGCTATCTCTCGTCATTGCTCTAGGCTGCAATCCGCTATCAATCCAGCTTTTGCATTGCCCGTATACATTTGATTTCCAGGTTTGCTTCTTGCCATCTACAATCCATTCTTTTAAAAAATCTTCGTATTTATTGAGTGGAAAGTACCAATGGGTTGTTTCTTTTTTTACTGGAATAGCGTTACTTAAAGCGCTTCTTGGTTGAATCAATTGATCTGGAGAAAGGGTAGAACCACATTTCTCACACTGATCGCCATAGGCATTTTCATTGCTGCAAATAGGACAGGTGCCAATTATATAACGATCGGCTAAAAACACTTGTTTTTCTTCATCAAAATATTGTTCACTTGTTTTTTCTTCAAAACATCCTTTCTCATATAATGTTTTAAAAAAATCTTGTGCGCATTCGAAATGAGTTGGGTTAGAGGTTCTAGAGAATATATCAAAAGATATATTCATTTTATCGAAGGAGTCTTTTATTAAGGCATGGTATTTATCTACAACATCTTTGGGTGTGCAATGTTCCTTCATGGCACGAATAGTAATAGGTACGCCATGCTCATCACTTCCGCAGATAAACTTTACATCTTTCTTTTGTGCTCTTAAATAACGTACATATATATCTGCTGGCAAATAACAACCAGCCAAATGACCAATATGAATTGGGCCATTGGCATAGGGTAAAGCTGCAGTGACTAAAAAACGTTTGGGATCCATTTAATTGAAAAGTATTTAGGCTGCTAAGTTACATTATTTTTATGAGTGCAAGGCCTTTCTGAGCTTGGGAATAGGGTGTAGTTACCGCTTTTCGTATGATTAATTCAGTACCTTTATGCTAATACATCACGCCAAGAATTGCTTAGTTCCTCTTTTAATTTATAATGGGTGAGGTCATACTGAATGGGAACTATGGACGTATAATTTTGATCTAATACATTGATATCACTATCGGCATCTTGGTCTTTATGTACAAATGATCCCACCATCCAATGGTATTCCACGCCACGAGGATCTTTACGGGTATCAAAATTTTCGTTCCAAGATCCATTACCTTGCTTACATATTTTCATACCCTTATGCTCTTGAATTGTGCATTTAGGAATGTTGACATTTAATAAGGTATGCGGAGGCAAACCTTCTTCTAATACTTTTTTAGATAAAATATGGGCCACTTGCTTCGCTAAGCTAAAATCGGCATGGTGACTAAAATCGAGTAAGGAAAAACCAATTGCAGGAATGCCTTCTAAAGCTGCTTCCATTGCGGCACTCATCGTACCAGAATATAAGATATTGATAGATGCGTTGCTACCATGATTGATACCGCTAATACACAAATCAGGTTTGCGATGCAAAACGACACTCTTCGCTAATTTTACACAATCAGCTGGGGTACCGGTAGTTTGATAGGCTTTTACACCCTCAAAGATGTTTACTTCATTCATGCGCAAAGGCTCGCCTATGGTAATGGCATGTCCCATGCCAGATTGCGGACGGTCAGGGGCTACTACAATGATTTCAGCTAAATCTTGAACCGCATCAACTAAAGCCCTAATGCCGGGTGCCGTGATGCCATCATCATTGGTTATCAGTATGGTCTGTTTCTTATACATGTTGTAAAATTAATGTTTTAGTGAAGTTTTTAATTTTTAATATAATAATTATTTCAGCTTTATTTTAATTTAAATAGTTAAATGTATATTTGGTTATAGTCATATTAAATTATAACATATATGTTACATTTATGATAAATATATATTTGCTAGATAATGATGAAGATAACCTCAAGTTATCTGTTAAATATATTGATAGTCATAATGATTTCAAATTATGTGGTGCATATACAACAACTGAATTATTTCATCATGATGTAGCTAAAATTCCCATTAATACCATATTGATTTTTAGTTTGTCGCTTATTGATAGACTTGATGATATTTATTGGATAAAGCAAAAATTCCCATTATTAAAAATTTTGGTTTTCGCTAATACAGTTCAAATTGAACTTATCACTAAAAGTTTCAGAGTTGGTGCAGAAGCTTTTATTCATAAACAGGATGGTCTTGAATGTTTATACACTTCTTGTTTAATAGTGTTCAAGGGAAGCACTTTTATGAGTGAAAAAGTTATTAATTTGGTTACAGGTAGTTTTCTTCCTCCTAAAGTGTTTATATGCAAATTATCTTCTAGGGAATTACAAATTGTGGAAGCTATAAAAGATGGATTAAGTTATAAATTGGTGGCAGCTAAGTATTTTATTTCTATAGATACTGTTCGTCAACATATTAAAAATATTTATTCTAAACTTGAAATTAACAGTAAAGCTGAGTTAATTAATATTTATTATAAAGATTTATTGTAATTCTTTAGTATACTAGTTGTCAATAGACCTTTAAGTATAGAATTTTATCCACATCTATTTTAAAACCCTAATTTATCTTTGTTAAAATCAACCGAATGTATGACCTTTGCATTCAATTATGTCAACGATATCTCCTACTAAAAAAGCCTATCTTTTATTGCAAGATGGCACCATGATGCAAGGCACATCAATAGGTGCTAACGGTACTGCTGGCGGTGAATTGTGTTTCAATACAGGTATGACGGGTTATCAAGAAGTGTTTACCGACCCTTCTTATACCGGACAAGTACTTATCATGAATACCAATTATATTGGTAATTATGGTGTTAGAAGTACTGATGTAGAATCGGATAAAGTAACCATTAATGCCATAATTTGCAAAAATACGACCAATCGTTATTCTCGACCAATGGCAGATGGCGATTTGGGAGCTTATTTATTAGCCAATAATGTTGTAGCTATTTCAGATATCGACACTCGAGCATTAGTTGCCCATGTGCGTACTAAAGGCGCTATGAATTGTATCGTTTCAACGGAGCTCGACCAAGTAAGCAGTTTACAAGCGGCTTTACAAAAGGTGCCAGATATGAGTGGTTTGGATTTATCTTCTATGGTTTCTACAAAAGAAGCGTACACCGTTGGTGAAGCTCAAGATACTTTAAGAATTGCAGTGCTTGATTTTGGTGTAAAACGACATATTTTAACCAGCTTAGCAGAACGCGGTGCTTACTTAAAAGTATTTCCAGCTCATACCTCCATGCAAGAAATGGAAGCTTTCCAACCGCATGGTTATTTTATATCTAATGGTCCTGGCGATCCGGGAGCAATGGATTATGCAGTAGCTACCGTTAAAGAAATTATAGCTACACACAAACCTTTATTTGGTATTTGTTTAGGCCATCAATTATTGGCTAGAGCAAATGATATTCCAACCTTCAAGATGCATCATGGCCATAGAGGTTTAAATCATCCGGTTAAGAATCTACTAACAGGTAAGAGTGAAATCACTACACAAAATCATGGTTTTGGTATAGATCCTGAAGTGACTAAGCAAAAAAATAACCTAACCATTTCTCATATTAATCTGAACGATCATTCTATTGAAGGCATTAAAATGCTAGACCGTCCTGCATTTTCTGTTCAATACCATCCAGAAAGTACACCTGGTCCGCATGATTCTCGTTATCTCTTCGATGATTTTATTGCAATGATTAAAAATAACCATTAGGCTTTATTACAATTTATGAAATCAGATAAAATACTCATATTAGGTTCTTGTGGTCAAATTGGAGTAGAATTAACGCTCGCATTGCGCACACAATATGGTAATGATGCTGTTATTGCTACCGATATCAAAGAAGAACATGGCTTACTAAAAGGTACAGGTCCTTTTTATCAAGTGGACGTTATGGATATTAATGCTGTTTTAGCATTAGTAAAGAAAGAGCAAATCACTCAAATTTATTTACTAGCAGCACTATTAAGTGCCACTGGTGAGAAAATGCCTTTGAAAGCTTGGGATATCAATATGACAAGCTTATTGCAGGTTTTAGAAATGAGCGTTCAAGAAAAAATTGCTAAGGTTTATTGGCCCAGCTCAATCGCCGTTTTTGGATCTTCAACACCAAAGCAATCAACTCCTCAAAAAACTATCGTAGAACCTGAAACCGTTTATGGTATTAGCAAATACGCTGGTGAAAACTGGTGTCAGTATTATGCTAAACGATATGGTTTAGATGTAAGAAGTATTCGTTACCCTGGATTAATTAGTTGGAAATCATTGCCAGGTGGAGGCACTACAGATTACGCAGTAGATATTTATTTGCAAGCCTTAGCTCAAAAAAAATATACGTGCTTTTTAAGTGAGCATACCTATTTGCCAATGATGTATATGGATGATGCAATACGTGCTACCATAGAATTAATGGAAGCACCTGCTGATCGATTATCAACCCGTTTGGCTTATAATATTTCTGCGATGAGTTTTTCACCAAAAGAAATAGCAGCTAGCATCCAAAAGCATATTCCTGATTTCAGTATTGATTATGCACCTGATTTCAGACAGCAGATTGCTGATGGATGGCCACAAAGTATCGATGATCGCTTAGCTCAAGAAGATTGGAATTGGAAAGCAGCGTTTGATTTAGAAAAAATGACGGCTACCATGCTGGAAAATTTATCCAAATAAAAATTTTATAAATCCTCACTTAGTGGGGATTTTTTATGCTTATGAAACAAAAACTAGTTGTAATTAGTGGAGCAGGAGTTAGTGCAGAAAGCGGGCTCAAAACCTTTAGGGATCATGATGGTTTATGGGAAGGCCATGCTGTGGAAGAAGTTGCCACTTATGAAGCATGGAAAAAAAATCCAGCTCTTGTGCTCGATTTTTATAATCAAAGAAGAACAGCAGCTTTGAATGCTAAACCTAATTCCGCTCATTATGGGCTTGCTTACTTAGAACAATTTTATGAAGTAACCATCATCACCCAAAATGTAGATGATTTGCATGAGCGTGCTGGTTCTTCATCAGTCGTTCATCTGCATGGCTCTTTATTTGAAAAAAGAAGTGAAGAAAATGAGCATATCATAAAGCCCATTTTTGAGGATATGAAAGTAGGAGCATTGGCTAGTGATGGCGCTTTATACAGGCCTAATATTGTATGGTTTGGAGAAGCAGTGCCGCTCATTTCATTAGCCCAATCCTATGTGGAAACTGCAGAGATTGTAGTTGTTGTGGGAACGTCTTTATTGGTATATCCAGCTGCCGGATTATTAGCTCATGTTTCGGCTGATGCTTCGCTATTTGTATTGGATAAGAAAATACCTAAACATGCACATTTACATAGGGCACAATGCTTTGAAATGCCTGCTAGTAAAGGAATTGAACAATTGTTAGATCAGCTTGTTGTGGCCAAAGGATTTATCCAATAATACTATCTACAAAGGCTTCTTTGTTGAAAATCTGCAGGTCTTCCATACGCTCCCCAACACCAATGTATTTTACCGGAATATTAAATTGATTAGCTATACCTAATACGATACCTCCTTTAGCGGTACCATCTAATTTTGTAATAGCTAAAGCCGTGATTTGTGTAGCGGCTGTAAAATGTTTGGCTTGCACTAATGCATTTTGTCCTGTGCTACCATCTAAAACTAATAATACCTCATGAGGCGCATCTGGGATTTGCTTGCTGATTACTCTTTTAATCTTACTTAATTCTTCCATTAAGTGCGCTTTATTGTGTAATCTACCTGCGGTATCTATAATTAAAATATCTACATCTTTGGCAATAGCTTGTTGCACTGCTTCAAATGCAACGGCACTAGGATCGCTACCCATTTCTTTTTTTACGATAGGCACGCCTACACGCTCACTCCAAATCGTTAATTGATCTACCGCTGCTGCACGGAAGGTATCGGCAGCACCAAGCATTACTTGTTTGCCGTTGTTCTTGAAATTATAAGCAAGTTTACCAATAGTTGTGGTTTTGCCAACACCATTAACACCCACAACTAACAATACATAAGGCTTTTTATCTTTTGGAAGGTCAAAAGTTTCAAATTCATTACTCGGTGCATCGGTAAGCACGGCCATTACTTCTTCTTTCAGTACTTGATTGAGTTCTGCAGTGCGAATGAATTTATCATTTTTTATGCGCGACTCAATTTTCTTTATTATTGCTACTGTTGTTGTTAATCCAACATCTGCACCGATAAGGGCTTCTTCTAATTGATCCAATACCTCTTCATCAACCGTATCTTTTCCAATAAGTGCTTTTGCAATTTTGGAAAAGAAATTGGTTTTAGTTTTTTCTAAGCCTTGATCTAAACTTTCTTTTTGCTCTTTGTTTAAACCAAATAATTTATTGAAAAATCCCATTTTGAATGTGTTATTGCCCACAAAAGTACAAAACAAAACTTCAATATAGATTATTTTATTACTGGTAATAAACCCTTTGCAGTAATAAATTATTTTATTTACAGAATTTGAAAAATTCTTTAAGCAAAAATTTACCTTTGTAGTTCATCTTATGGGACATAAAAAATTAATACGCTTTAATGCAATCAATTCATTTGAAAATGTATTGCAATATCCAGAAAATATGCCTGGACAATGGAATCAGTTTTTTAAAAACGATAACCCAATTGTATTAGAATTGGCTTGTGGTAGAGGAGAGTATAGTGTTGGTATGGGCCGACAAATAAAGGATAAGAATTTTATTGGCGTTGATGTGAAAGGGAATAGAATGTATAACGGTGCCAAAATTGCCCTTCAAGAACAACTAACTAATGTTGGCTTTTTACGTATTCAAATTGGAAACATTCTTACTTATTTTGCTCAAGGAGAAGTTGATGAGATTTGGATTATTTTCCCAGATCCATTCTTAAGAGATGGCAAAGCAAAAAACAGATTGACGCATCCAAAGTTTTTAGCAATGTATCAACAGTTTTTAAAACCAGGGGCTAGAATTAATCTAAAAACTGATTCGCCCGAATTATTTCAATTTACCATTGATACAGTACAAGAACAAGCTTGTAAGGTGCATACCTTACAACACGATATTTACGCCAAGGGTCCTGTGGAATGGCCTTTGTCTATTCAAACCTACTACGAAGGTTTGCACTTGGCTGATAATAGAAAGATTAATTTTATTAGTTTTTCATTACCCGATAAACCTATCGTAATTCCTCCAAAGAAAAAGAAAGAGGATGGACAATAAGCATCAGGAAGATTATTATATAAATGAGCAAGGCTTATTAGTATTTACAGAGGCCTACCACTTAAAACGAGGTGTTTGCTGTGGAAATGCTTGTTTGCATTGCCCATATAATCACGAGAATGTTCTAAAGCCTAATCATCCTAAAAATACCATAGATAATAAAGATGCAAGCCAAGGAATCGATTTATAAAGTTATCTATGATATCGTTCGCGCTATACCCAAGGGTAGGGTAAGCTCTTACGGTGCTATTGCTAATGCTATTGGTACTAAGGGTGCAGCGAGAATGGTAGGTTATGCTATGAATCTTTCACATGGTATTACCCCAACAGTACCAGCACATCGTGTTGTTAATCGGAACGGTTGTCTAACCGGGAAGCATCATTTTGAAACACCAACACATATGGAAACATTGCTGAAAAAAGAAGGGATTAAGGTTGTAGATGATCAAATCGTTGATTTCGAAAAGTTTTTTTGGGATCCAATGATTGAATTGTGATGCTATCTCTTTACATTTATATTACAAATACAAATTGCTCTTTTGAGATTCTTTCCGTCTATATTATTTTTAGTAACCATAACTAGTTTTTCTATCTATTTTACTTCTTGTGGTAGTGCAAGTAAACCCCATGTGCTTGTAAAACACATGAATGCAAGCGATAAATTTGATATGGAGGAGTTTGTGCAGTTAGCACAACAACAGTTTGAAGGAGTGAAGGATAGTTCATTGCACGGCCAATTAGCTCAATTATACAGCCAACATGATTTTCATCCGTTTTGGGTAGATGAAGAAGGCATTTTAGCCTCTACAACTGATTTAATAAGTACTTTAGATAGTTTGCAATATGATGGCATTCCGTCTTCGCATTATCATTTAGATGAACTTAGAACAGCTATTGTCCAATTACAATCTAAAAAAGCATCACTAAAACAGTATTATGCTTTTGATACCTTATGCACCCATCTTATTGTAAGGGCAGCTTTTGATTTACAGTATGGTTGCTTGCAACCGAAAAATATCGACTCATCATGGTTTCATCCCAATGATAGCAACCTATACGTAGTTGACGATTTTTTTAGTTTATTAAATGACGGACAAATCCCTGATTTAAATACCTATAGAAGTCAATTGCCTTTTTATACTGCTTTGCAAAAACAATTGCGTAGCTACAAATCCTTAGCTGCTGATTCTACTTATTTAAAATTAGTAGACACTACACATGCAAGCACGGATTCTGCACGAAAAGTGCTTATTAGAATGTTGATGCCAAGTACTATAGCTATGGAGGATTCTAATCTTGTTAGTTATTTTCAATATAGTTTTCAATTGCCAGTAACAAAAAAAATAGACGAAGCAACCAGAAAGCAATTGTATAAACCTATTCAACAAATCATTAAAAAAATTGCTATTAATCTAGAACGTTTACGTTGGCTGCCTTCCATATTTGACACTTCCTATGCACTTGTAAATGTGCCTGCGATGGAATTCTATTTGTGTAAGCAAACTACTGTAGATTTTGAAATGCGTGTTGTAGTTGGGAAAAGAGAACGACCAACTCCTTCTTTAGCTACACGCATGACCAGCATTTTATTTAATCCTTATTGGGGAGTGCCACCTACTATTATGAAAAAAGATGTATTGCCGGGCATTACAAAAAGTGGCGAAAACTATCTAATTGAAAAGGATCTTAAAGTATTTACAAAAACGGGTAAAGAAATTCCGAGATCTATAGTAACACCCAAAAATTACAATAATTATATCTATCGTCAAGATCCTGGAGACTTGAATTCATTGGGCGTTATTAAATTCAACATGCCAAATAAATACGACATCTATTTGCATGATACCCCTCATAAAGAAGATTTTCCTAATAGAGATAGAGCAAGAAGTTCGGGTTGTATAAGAGCTCATAAACCAAAAGAATTGGCCTTATTTATTCTGAATAACTATGAGCAAAATACTATTGATTTACATAAAGTGGATTCAATTATTGCCAAACGAAAGTCTCTCATTATTTCCCTTAAACATAAAATACCTGTTCATATTGTATATTTTACAAGCTTTATGGATAGCACGCTGAAAGAAGTTCGTTTCCTAAACGATCTATACAAGCGCGATACTTCATTTAAAAATTATTTTAATTAGATAGATGTCTATACTAGAATGCATACCTAATTTTAGTGAGGGTTTAAATGTTTCAGTTTTAAATCATATAGCAAAAGCAATTGAAAATATTCCTGATGTTTATTTATTACATCAAGATAGGAGTGCGTCTGCGAATAGAACGGTATTTACATTTGCTGGAGCTCCCTTTGCCGTTGTAGAAGCTGCTTTTCAGGCTATTAAAGTAGCACAAGAAGAGATTGATATGCGCCTTCAAAAAGGTGCTCATCCTCGTATTGGCGCCACCGATGTTTGTCCGCTCGTGCCCTTACAAGGGCTCTCCATGCAAGAGGCTATTCATTATGCAGCATTATTAGCGAAACGCGTGGGTGAAGAATTAGCCATACCTGTTTTTTTATATGAGCATTCTCAAGAACGAGAATATAGAAAAAGGTTGCCACAGATTAGAAGTGGACAATACGAGCAATTTAAAATTAAAATGACAGATCCAGCCTGGCAGCCCGATTATGGTCCGCATACCTTTACAGAAGCTTGTGGAGCTACCGTCATTGGAGCACGAGCTCTATTAGTTGCATTTAATATTTCGTTAGATACAAAAGATGCTGTTCTCGCGCAACAGATTGCAAACGAAATAAGATCGATAGGGTATGTAAATGAGCAAGGGGAGCGTATAAAAGGAATGTTGCCTCAGCTTAGAGCTATAGGTTGGTACTCGAGTGATTTTAATTGCGCTCAAGTGTCTATGAATTTGTTAGATTATACCACTACAAGTCCTTTGCAAGTGTGGCAACATTGCAGTGCCATTGCTGCAAAATATAATGTAAATTTAATAGGTAGTGAATTGATTGGATTAATGCCAGAAGCCTGTTTGTTAGAAGCCGGTACTTTCGCGTTATCGCATACTACAACCCATAAAAACGACCTCATAAAAGCGGGTATTGATTATTTAAAATTAGACCAAGTAAAACCCTTTGATGCACAAGAGAAAATCTTAGAGTATGCCTTAGCGGCTAAGTTGCCACAATATTGATTTTATTACGTAAATTGCCTAATGTTTGCACCTGCAATTTCGATATTAAAATATTTACTTTTCCCTTTTACCTTACTCTATTCTTGTGTTATTGCTATTCGTAATTTCTTTTATAATAGAGGCATTTTGGATTCCGTATCCTTTTCTATTCCTGTTATCTCAGTAGGTAATTTGTCGGTTGGCGGCACGGGTAAAACGCCCCATGTAGAATACCTTATTCGTTTATTGCAGTATCAATACAAAGTAGCCACTATGAGTAGGGGATATAAGCGATCAACACGTGGTTTTATTTTAGCCAATGAAAAAAGTACATTCCGTACAATAGGCGATGAGCCCATGCAATTTTATAGCAAGTTTCCGGATGCCTATGTAAGTGTTGCCGAAGATCGAATGATAGGTATTCCATCTTTATTGCAAGCAGCCACAGATACCGATATTATTATTTTAGATGATGCCTTTCAACATCGTTCTGTAAAACCGGGATTAAATATCTTAATCATGGATGTGCAGCGTCCTTTTTATAAAGATTTTGTTTTACCCTATGGTCGATTGAGAGAAAATCGTGGAGCTTATAAAAGAGCCGATGTCATTATAGTGTCTAAATGTAATCCAGCCATTACGTCTGAACAAGCACAAGACATCATTGCAGAAATTAAACCCTTCGCACATCAGCACGTTTATTTTACGGCTTTACACTATCAAATGCCTTATCATATCAGTAGTGGTGCAACGCTTTCTTTAGCCGATAAAAATGTGCTATTAGTTTGTTGTATTGCTAATCCTGCTTCTTTAATACAGCATATAAGTAAGACAGCAAATGATTTGCATACGCTTAGCTATGCTGATCATCATGCCTTTACCGATTATGATATTGAAGAAATTAAAACAAGTTTTTCCAACTGGTCGGTAAGTAATAAAGTAGTGCTTACTACAGAAAAAGATGCTACGCGTTTGCTGCCTTATTTAGAAGAATTAGCAAATGCAGGCATTACGGTTTATGTTCAAGCAATTCAAGTTCAATTCTTGTTGAATGGCCAAGAAAACTTCGATCAGCAAGTCCATACTTTTGTAACAAAACAATTAACTCATTATCACGAAAATTAATTAGTATGCGATAGCATATATATCCTATGTCGAGAAAAAAACAAGTACCCATAAAAAGAAAAGTGCGCAGTGCTGTAGACGAACCCCGTTATACCGGCACCTTAGAGATTACCCGAGGCGGAATGGGTTTTGTCATCGTTCCTGGTTTATCTAAAGATATTATCATTCGCCCCGAACAATTACGTACGGGATTAAATGGCGATACCGTTCAAGTAGAAATCATTAAGAAGAGTACGAATGGTAGAATGGAAGGCCGAATTGCATCGGTTATCACAAGAAAACAAAACGAATTTTCTGGTCGTTTAGAAGTACATGAGCAATTTGCCTTTTTAATTCCAAGTAATGAGCAAATGCCGGTTGACATATATATCCCGATTCAAAATTTGAATGGCGCCGTGCATCATGATTATGTTATTGCTAAAATTATAGAATGGAAATCGAGTGCTAAAAATCCTGTAGGCAAAGTCATTAAAATCATGACTAATGAATCGCAGAATGAAATAGCTATGCAACAAATTTTAATGGAGCATGGTTTTCCATTAGCTTTTTCTGATGAAGTATTGGCAACAGCACAAAGCTTATCTGCCGATATAGATGCTGAAGAAGTAAAGAAAAGACGAGACTTTAGAGACACCCTTTGTTTTACCATAGACCCTGTAGATGCTAAAGATTTTGATGATGCTATTTCGTTTAAAAAATTAAGCGATAGCACCTGGGAGATTGGTGTGCATATTGCCGATGTGAGTCATTTTGTGCAACCAGATACACCACTAGATAAAGAAGCATTTGCGAGAGCAACGAGTGTGTATTTGCCAGATCGTGTGGCACCAATGTTGCCTGAGCGCATCAGTAATGAATTATGCTCTTTGCGCCCTAATGAAGATAAATATACTTTTTCTGCAGTATTTGAAATAGCGGCTGATGCTACTGTATTATCTACTTGGATAGGCCGTACGCTCATTCATTCTAAACGAAGATTTACTTACGAAGAAGTACAAACCCAAATCGAAGGAACGCCGGGAGATTTGAATGAAGAGCTTTTATGCTTAAATACCTTAGCGCAGCAATTAAGAGCAGAGCGTTTTAAGAAAGGAGCTATTAATTTCTCTTCTCAAGAGGTGCGCTTTCAGCTCGATGAGCAAGCAAAACCAATTGGTATTATCGTAAAAGAGAGTAAGCAAGCCCATCAGTTGATTGAAGAGTTTATGTTGCTTGCCAACAAAGCTGTAGCAGAATTTGTAGGTAAACTTGAAACTGAAAAGTTGAAAATTCCGTTCCCATATCGTATTCATGATGCACCCGATGCCACTAAACTAGAAGTGTTTGCCTCTTTCGCATCGCGTTATGGATTTAAATTTAATTTGAACGATCCAGCATCAATTGCGCATTCTTTCAATGAAATGTTAGCCTTTGTAAAAGGTAAGCCAGAGCAACATGTATTGGAAAGTTTGGGTATTCGTACGATGTCGAAGGCAATATACACGACCAAGAATATTGGTCACTATGGATTGGGATTTGAAAATTATTGTCATTTTACCTCGCCTATTAGGCGCTATCCAGATGTTTTGGTGCATCGTATTGTAGCCGCTTGTCTTCAGCATCAGTATCCTAAAAATGCTGATTTAGAAACGGCCTGCAAGCATTGTAGCGACCAAGAGCGTAGTGCAATGGAATCAGAGCGTAGCGCTAATAAATACAAGCAAGTAGAGTATATGCAAGCATATGTAGGCGAAGTATTTGAAGCTGTAGTGAGTGGTGCCTCTACTTATGGATTTTGGGCAGAGACAGTAGCGCATAAATGCGAGGGTATGGTGAGTGTAAACGAACTTTTAAGTATTGATCAGTTTGAATATGTTGAGCAAGATTATGCTTTACGTGGAAGAAATACCGGTTTGCAATTTAGATTAGGGGATAAAGTAATGATAAAAGTATTAAGTGCTAATTTAGACAAGCGAACCATTGATTTTAGTTTAGAATCTATTGCAACTTTAAAAAAATAAAAAATTATGTCGACACAGTTACAAGAACTTAGTCAGCAATTTGAAACACGATTCCGACAATTAGTGCCCTTCGAGCAAGAGCCAAAAAATTTATATGAGCCTTGTGCTTATCTCTTACAATTGGGCGGCAAGCGCATACGACCAGTTTTGTGCTTGATGGCAGCCCAAGCTTTTGATGCGGATCAAGAAGATGCATATCATATTGCAGCGGCTATAGAGCTCTTTCATAATTTCACCTTGATTCATGATGATATTATGGACAAAGCTCCGTTGCGAAGAGGATTTGAGACCGTGCATGCAAAGTATGGCTTAGCTACAGGTATATTGAGTGGTGATGTTATGTTTATTTATGCCTACGAATTATTAATTAAGAGCAAGCAACAGCCATTGGGCTTATTAGCGCTTTTCAATAAAACGGCTATTGAAGTTTGTGAAGGGCAG
>Ga0222712_10001003_pt1 | contig 36065 bp, 32 predicted proteins | sample C33_657DmetaG_FD_165043 | JGI IMG/M metagenome (GOLD analysis project Ga0222712, IMG submission 165043) | Estuarine water microbial communities from San Francisco Bay, California, United States - C33_657D | ecosystem: Environmental > Aquatic > Marine > Unclassified | place: USA: California... | reverse complement strand
CATTGAGTTGCCCGAGGGCAAGGAGATGGTGATGCCTGGCGACAACGTGTCGATCACCGTCAAGCTGATCGCCCCGATCGCCATGGAAGAAGGTCTGCGTTTTGCCATCCGCGAAGGCGGCCGCACCGTCGGCGCCGGCGTGGTGGCCAAGATCCACGCCTGATCAAGGCCCTGCGGGGCAGAGTCAGTAGGGGTATAGCTCAATTGGCAGAGCGTCGGTCTCCAAAACCGAAGGTTGTAGGTTCGATTCCTACTGCCCCTGCCACCCGGTAACGGGTCGTCATTAGCGTGGCAACAAGCCCGCCGAAAGTCCTCAAGGCTGCGGCGGGCTTCGGTGTCTGAAGCAGTCAGCGAAAAAACACAGGATATTGCCGCAGATCATGGCCTCTACTGAAGTCCAAACCGTTAGCACTCCGGCCGACAAGGCCAAGATCGGTCTGGCCGTCGCCTTGCTGGTTGCGGCGCTGGCTGGCTTTTATCTGCTTGCCAAGCAAGGCCCTATCGTCCAGTGGCTGACGCTGGTGGCAGGTTTGATTGCGGCTGTGGTGGTGTTTGCCCTGTCCGAGCCCGGCAAGCAATTGCTGGCCTTTGGCCGCGATGCGGTGCGTGAAGTCAAGAAGGTTGTTTGGCCGACCCGCAAGGAAGCGGTTCAGATGACGCTCTATGTGTTTGCTTTCGTGGTGGTGATGGCCCTGTTTTTGTGGCTGACCGACAAGACCCTGGAATGGTTGCTTTATGACCTCGTCCTGGGATGGAAAAAATAATGACTGAAGTCCAGACTGAGGCCGACAACGCGGCCGTCAACGCTTACCAGCCGGCACCGGGCATGCAGTGGTATGTGGTGCATGCCTATTCCGGCATGGAAAAGGCGGTCGAGCGCAATATCCTCGAGCGTATCAACCGTGCTGCCATGCAAAGTAAATTCGGGCGTTTCCTGGTCCCCACCGAAGAGGTGGTGGAGATCAAGAACGGCCAGAAGCGCACCACCGAGCGTCGCTTCTTCCCGGGCTATGTGCTGGTTGAGATGGTCATGGATGACGAGACCTGGCACCTGGTCAAGCACACCAATAAGGTGACCGGATTTGTCGGTGGCGCCAAGAACCGTCCGGCGCCGATTTCCGAAGAAGAGGTTCGTAAGATCGTTGAGCAGATGCAAGTGGGCAGTGATAAGCCGCGCCACAAGGTCGAGTTCATCACTGGCGAATATGTGCGGGTCAAGGAAGGCCCCTTCACCGACTTCAACGGCACGGTCGAAGAGGTTAACTACGAAAAGAACAAGGTGCGTGTCTCGGTCACGATCTTTGGCCGGGCCACCCCCGTTGAGCTGGAGTTCAGCCAGATTGAAAAGACCTGAGCCTTCGGCTCGGGCCTTTCACCGCGCATTGCCACTCGGCGCGCGATAAACAGAGTGGCACAACCCCCGGGGAGCCAGTGAAATTCACCGGCGCATGTACCCGCAAGGAGTAAGCAATGGCGAAAAAAATCGTCGGCTTCATCAAGCTGCAAGTGCCAGCTGGTAAGGCCAATCCGTCCCCCCCGATTGGCCCGGCCCTGGGTCAGCGCGGCCTGAACATCATGGAGTTCTGCAAGGCGTTTAACGCCCAGACCCAGGGTGTGGAGCCCGGCCTGCCTCTGCCCGTGGTGATCACCGCGTTTGCAGATAAGAGCTTTACCTTCATCATCAAGACGCCACCGGCGACCACCTTGATCAAGAAGGCCATCAAGCTGGACAAAGGCTCCTCCACGCCGCATTCGGCCAAGGTCGGCAAGATCACCCTGGCTCAGCTCGAAGAGATCGCCAAGACCAAGATGAAAGACATGACTGCCGCCGACCTGGACGCCGCTGTGCGCACCATCGCCGGTTCGGCCCGCTCGATGGGCGTGACTGTGGAGGGCGTGTAAATGTCCAAGCTCACCAAGAAACAAAAATCCTTCGAAGGCAAGGTCGACAGCAACAAGCTCTACCCGCTGGCTGACGCACTGGCTATCGTCAAGGAATGCGCTACCGCCAAATTCGATGAATCCATCGACGTGGCTGTGCAACTGGGCGTAGACGCCAAGAAGTCCGACCAAGTGGTGCGTGGCGCCGTGGTGCTGCCCAATGGCACCGGCAAGACCAAGCGCGTCGCTGTGTTCGCCCAGGGTGCCAAGGCTGAGGAAGCCAAGGCCGCTGGCGCTGACATCGTGGGCATGGACGACCTGGCTGCTGAAGTCAAGGCCGGCAAGATGGACTTTGACGTGGTGATTGCCTCGCCCGACGCCATGCGCGTGGTCGGCACCCTCGGTCAGGTGCTCGGCCCGCGTGGCCTGATGCCCAACCCCAAGGTGGGCACCGTCACGCCTGACGTGGCCACTGCGGTGAAGAATGCCAAGGCGGGTCAGGTTCAGTTTCGTGTCGACAAGGGCGGCATTATTCACTCGACCATTGGCCGCCGTTCGTTCGACACCGACAAGCTCCAGGGCAACCTGGCGGCCTTGGTTGATGCGCTCAACAAAGCCAAGCCAGCTTCGAGCAAAGGCATCTACCTGCGCAAGGTGGCTGTGTCCTCCACCATGGGCGTCGGCGTTCGCGTCGACACCCAGACCCTGGTGGGCTAAAGAGATCAGAAGGGACTCGCAAGAGGCCCTTCGATGTGGTGGGCTGTCGGCCCTGGGCTGACAGGTCATCCAAGACCGCTGGTGTGTCATCCGCAAGGGTGGTACTTAATCGAGAAAACCAGCGCAGATGGCGGTCCCGCTGCTTGAAGATTTTTGCAAGGAAATCCGAGACAGTTGGTCGCTGCAAAGCAAGGCGTGTTCTGCGGGCGCAAGCCGAGAACGCATTTAAGAAGGAGTAGACCTTGAGTCTCAATCGCAGTGAGAAGCAGGCAGTCATCGATGAGGTGACGGCCCTCGCCGCAAAAGCTCAGACGCTCGTGCTGGCGGAATACCGTGGCATCACGGTCGCTGACATGACCCGGCTGCGCAGCCAAGCCCGCGACAAAGGCGTGAACCTGAGCGTGTTGAAAAACACCCTGGCCCGCCGCGCGGTCACCGGCAGCGCTTTCGAAGTCGTGTCCGATCAGATGACCGGCCCGCTCATCTATGGCTTTTCCACCGACGCGGTCGCAGCCGCCAAGGTGGTCAGTGACTTCGCCAAGACCAACGACAAGCTGGTCATCCGTGGCGGTGCATTTGCTGGCAAGGTCCTCGATGTCAACGGCGTCAAGCAACTGGCCAACATCCCCTCCAAAGAGGTGCTGCTGGCCCAGCTGTGTGGCTTGCTGATGTCGCCGATTTCCCGCACCGCTGTGGTGTTGGGCGCTCTGGCGGCCAAAAAAGGCGAGGCGGCGGCAGCCTGATCAGCCCGCCCCATTCAACCAACCCCAAGTTTTCTGGATTAGGAAATCAAAATGGCATTCGATAAAGACGCATTTTTGACCGCGCTTGACGGCATGACGGTCCTCGAACTCAACGACCTGGTCAAAGCCATCGAAGAGAAATTTGGCGTGAGCGCAGCAGCCATGGCCGCGCCGGCAGCTGCCGGCGGCGGCGGTGGTGCAGCCGCGGCTGCCGAAGAGCAGACCGAGTTCACCGTGGTGCTGGCCGAAACCGGCGCCAACAAGGTGTCGGTCATCAAGGCGGTCCGCGAGATCACCGGCCTGGGCCTGAAGGAAGCCAAAGACCTGGTCGACGGCGCTCCCAAGCCGGTCAAAGAAGGCGTGTCAAAGGCTGACGCCGAGGCCGCCAAGAAGAAGCTGGAAGAAGCCGGCGCAAAGGCCGAGCTCAAGTAATTCTGAGCCGGATCCGGGCTGGAGGCTGCTTGCAGGGCCTCCAGCCTTTTGCGCTTTCAGAGCGCACCTGAAAAACTGCCGTTTGCGGCTTTTCAAGTGTCTTCTGAACCCGACTGCAGAAGATGCCTTGGTTCGGGCGATGTGCAATGCATCGCCGTCCGCCATCGGTTGGTAGTGGCCAACCACCAAGTCTGAGTCGGCGCATGTGCGCCGATGCTCACGACAGTCGCCAGAGCGAAGACCGTTTCATCTCGTCCCTTCCAAGCGGAGAACTCATGGCCTATTCCTATACCGAACGCAAACGCATACGCAAGAGCTTCGGCAACCGCGAAAGCGTGTTGGCAGTCCCCTATATGTTGCAGATGCAAAAAGACGCCTACACGGCGTTTTTGCAGGCAGACCGAGCGCCCCTCAAGCGCCAGGCTGAAGGTCTGCAGGCCGCGTTCGAAAACGCATTCCCCATCGTCTCGCACAATGGTTTTGTCGAGATGAAGTTCCTCGAATACAACCTGGCCAAGCCAGCTTTTGATGTGCGCGAGTGCCAGACCCGCGGTCTGACTTTCGCATCGGCGGTGCGCGCCAAGGTGCAGCTCATCATCTATGACCGCGAGTCCTCGACGCCGCAGTCCAAGGTGGTCAAAGAGGTCAAGGAGCAAGAGGTTTACATGGGCGAGGTGCCGCTCATGACTGACAAGGGCTCTTTTGTGATCAACGGCACCGAGCGTGTCATCGTCTCGCAGCTGCACCGCTCGCCCGGCGTGTTTTTTGAGCACGACAAGGGCAAGACCCACAGCTCTGGCAAGCTGCTGTTTTCGGCCCGCATCATTCCCTACCGCGGTTCCTGGCTGGATTTTGAATTCGACCCCAAGGACATCCTGTACTTCCGCGTCGACCGCCGCCGCAAGATGCCGGTCACGATTTTGCTCAAGGCGATCGGCCTCAATGCAGAAGCCATCTTGGCCAACTTCTTTGTGTTCGACAACTTCCGCCTGATGGACAGTGGCGCGCAGATGGACTTCGTTGCCGAGCGCATGCGCGGCGAAGTGGCGCGTTTTGACATCACCGACAAGAGCGGCAAGGTCATCGTCGCCAAGGACAAGCGCATCACCGCGCGCCATACCCGCGAGCTCGAGCAGTCGGGTACCTCGTCGATCAGCGTGCCAGAAGACTTTCTCATTGGCCGCGTGGTGGCCCGCAATATGGTCGATGCCGAGACCGGTGAGATCATCGCCAAGGCCAACGACGAGCTGACTGAGGCCCTGCTCAAGAAGCTGCGCACTGCCGGCGTGCAAGAGCTGCAGGTGCTCTACACCAACGAACTCGACCAGGGCGCCTACATCAGCCAGACCCTGCGCATGGACGAGACGGCCGACGAATTCGCTGCCCGCGTGGCCATCTACCGCATGATGCGTCCTGGCGAGCCGCCCACCGAAGACGCTGTTCAGGCCCTGTTCCAGCGCCTGTTCTACAACCCGGACACCTACGACCTTTCGCGTGTCGGTCGCATGAAGTTCAATGCCCGCGTCGGCCGCGCCGAGTCGACCGGCTCTATGGTGCTGTCCAATGACGACATCATGGCGGTGGTCAAGATTTTGGTGGATCTGCGCAACGGCCAGGGCCAGGTTGATGATATCGACCACCTGGGCAACCGCCGCGTGCGCTGTGTGGGCGAGCTGGCCGAGAACCAGTTCCGCACCGGTCTGGCGCGCATCGAAAAAGCCGTTAAGGAGCGCCTGGGTCAGGCCGAGCAAGAGCCGCTGATGCCCCACGACCTGATCAACTCCAAGCCGATTTCTGCGGCGCTCAAAGAGTTTTTCGGCGCTTCGCAGCTGTCGCAGTTCATGGACCAGACCAACCCCCTGGCCGAGATCACGCACAAGCGCCGGGTCTCAGCCCTGGGCCCGGGTGGCCTGACGCGCGAGCGCGCCGGCTTCGAGGTGCGTGACGTGCACGTCACCCACTACGGCCGGGTTTGCCCGATCGAGACGCCCGAAGGCCCGAACATCGGCCTGATCAATTCGCTGGCCCTGTATGCCCGCCTCAATGAGTACGGCTTCATCGAGACGCCCTACCGTCAGGTGATTGAAGGCAAGGTGACCGACCAAATCGACTACCTGTCGGCCATCGAGGAAGGCAAGTATGTGATTGCCCAGGCCAATGCGGCGCTGGACAAGGAAGGTCGCCTGACCGGCGAATTGGTCTCAGCCCGTGAAAACGGCGAGTCCATCCTTTGCGGCGCCGAGCGCGTGCAGTACATGGACGTCTCGCCCGCGCAGATCGTCTCTGTGGCGGCATCGCTGGTGCCCTTCCTGGAGCACGACGACGCCAACCGCGCGCTCATGGGCGCCAATATGTCGCGCCAGGCTGTGCCTGTGCTGCGTCCGGAAAAGCCGCTGGTGGGCACTGGCATCGAGCGCGTGGCTGCGATCGACTCAGGCACCGTGGTCACTGCGCTGCGCGGCGGCGTGGTCGACTATGTCGACGCCACCCGCATCGTGGTGCGCGTTAACGACGCCGAGGCCGTGGCCGGTGAGGTCGGCGTGGACATCTACAACCTGATCAAGTACCAGCGCTCCAACCAGAACACCAACATCCATCAGCGGCCCATCGTCAAGCGCGGTGACAAGCTGTCCAAGGGCGATGTGATTGCCGACGGCGCTTCGACCGATCTGGGCGAGATCGCCATCGGCCAGAACATGCTGATCGCCTTCATGCCTTGGAACGGCTACAACTTCGAGGACTCCATCCTCATTTCTGAGCGCGTGGTCGCCGAAGACCGCTACACCTCCATCCACATCGAGGAGCTGGTGGTGATGGCGCGCGATACCAAGCTCGGCGCCGAGGAGATCACCCGCGACATTCCCAACCTGTCGGAGCAGCAGCTCAACCGCCTCGACGAGTCGGGCATCATCTACGTCGGCGCTGAAGTGCAGCCCGGCGATACGCTGGTGGGCAAGGTCACCCCCAAGGGCGAGACCACCCTCACGCCTGAAGAAAAGCTGCTGCGCGCCATCTTCGGTGAGAAGGCTTCCGATGTGAAGGATACCTCGCTGCGTGTCAGCCAAGGCTCGCAGGGCACCGTGATCGACGTGCAGGTCTTCACCCGTGAAGGCATCGTGCGCGACAAGCGCGCCCAGCAGATCATTGACGACGAGCTCAAGCGCTACCGCCTGGACCTCAACGACCAGCTGCGCATCGTCGAGGCTGACGCCTTTGATCGTATTGAGAAGTTGCTGCTGGGCAAGGCCGTCAACGGCGGCCCGAAAAAGCTGGCCAAGGGTTCGGTGATCGACAAGGCCTATCTGGCCGATGTTGAAAAGTACCACTGGTTTGACATTCGTCCGGCCGACGAGGATGTGGCCGCTCAGCTCGAGTCCATCAAGAACTCGATGGAGCAGACCCGCCACAGCTTCGACCTGGCGTTTGAAGAAAAGCGCAAGAAGCTTACCCAGGGCGACGAACTGCCTGCTGGCGTGCTCAAGATGGTCAAGGTCTATCTGGCCGTCAAGCGCCGTCTGCAGCCTGGCGACAAGATGGCCGGCCGCCATGGCAACAAGGGCGTGGTCTCCAAGATCGTGCCGGTCGAAGACATGCCCTACATGGCTGACGGTACCCCGTGCGACATCGTGCTCAACCCGCTGGGCGTGCCCTCGCGGATGAACGTGGGCCAGGTGCTCGAGGTTCACCTGGGCTGGGCCGCCAAGGGCATAGGCCAGCGCATAGGCAATATGCTGCAGGCGCAAAGCCGCGCGGCCGAGCTGCGTCAGTTCTTGGAAGAGGTCTATAACAAGGCCGGCCGTGCCGAGGACCTCAAGGACCTCAGCGACGCGCAGGTCCTGGAGATGGCTGGCAACCTCAAGGAGGGCGTGCCCTTTGCGACCCCGGTGTTCGACGGCGCCTCCGAAGGCGACATCATGAACATGCTGCAACTGGCCTACCCGGCCGATGCGGCTGCGGCCAAGGGCCTGACCGCCACCCGCACCCAGGCGCAGCTCTATGACGGCCGCACCGGCGACAAGTTCGAGCGCACCACCACCGTGGGCTATATGCACTTCCTGAAGTTGCACCACCTGGTTGACGACAAGATGCACGCCCGCTCCACCGGCCCCTACAGCTTGGTTACCCAGCAGCCTCTGGGCGGCAAGGCCCAGTTCGGCGGCCAGCGCTTTGGCGAGATGGAGGTCTGGGCGCTGGAAGCCTACGGCGCGTCCTACGTGCTGCAGGAGATGCTCACTGTCAAGTCGGACGATGTGCAGGGCCGCACCAAGGTCTACGAGTCCATCGTCAAGGGCGAGCACGCCATCACGGCCGGCATGCCGGAATCATTCAACGTGCTGGTCAAGGAGATCCGCTCCCTGGGCATCGACATTGAACTTGAGCGCAACTGAACGAGACGAACAGACTAGGGAACCCCAATCATGAAATCGCTACTCGACCTGTTCAAGCAATTCACCCCCGATGAGCATTTCGATGCCATCAAGATCGGTCTGGCCTCGCCCGAAAAGATCCGCTCCTGGTCTTTCGGTGAAGTCAAAAAGCCCGAGACCATCAACTACCGCACCTTCAAGCCCGAGCGTGACGGCCTGTTCTGCGCCAAGATTTTTGGCCCGATCAAGGACTACGAATGCCTGTGCGGCAAGTACAAACGCCTCAAGCACCGCGGCGTGATCTGCGAGAAGTGCGGCGTTGAAGTCACGCAGACCAAGGTACGCCGTGAGCGCATGGGTCACATCGACCTGGCCGCGCCCTGCGCCCACATCTGGTTCCTCAAGTCCCTGCCTTCGCGTCTGGGCTTGGTGCTGGACATGACGCTGCGCGACATCGAGCGCGTGCTGTACTTTGAAGCTTATGTGGTGACCGACCCCGGCATGACGCCGCTCAAGAAGTTCGCCATCATGAGCGAGGACGACTTCGACGCCAAGCGCAAGGAATTCGGCGACGAGTTCATCGCCAAGATGGGCGCTGAGGGCATCAAGGACCTGCTCGAAGGCCTGGACCTGGACGTCGAGATCGAAAAGCTGCGCAATGACCTGACCGGCTCGGAGATCAAGATCAAGAAGAACGCCAAGCGGCTCAAGCTGATGGAAGCGTTCAAGAAGTCGGGCATCAAGCCCAACTGGATGGTGATGGAAGTGCTGCCGGTGCTGCCGCCGGATCTGCGTCCGCTGGTGCCGCTCGATGGCGGCCGCTTTGCCACCTCTGACCTCAACGACCTGTACCGCCGCGTCATCAACCGCAACAGCCGTCTGCGTCGTCTGCTGGAGCTCAAGGCGCCTGAAATCATTGCGCGCAACGAAAAGCGCATGCTGCAGGAAGCCGTCGATTCGTTGCTGGACAACGGCCGCCGCGGCAAGGCCATGACCGGCGCCAACAAGCGCGCTCTCAAGTCCCTGGCTGACATGATCAAGGGCAAGAGCGGTCGTTTCCGCCAGAACTTGCTGGGCAAGCGGGTGGACTATTCGGGCCGCTCGGTCATCACCGTGGGCCCGACCCTCAAGCTGCACCAGTGCGGCCTGCCCAAGCTGATGGCGCTCGAGCTGTTCAAGCCCTTCATCTTCTCGCGCCTGGAAGCCATGGGCATCGCCACCACCATCAAGGCGGCCAAGAAGGAAGTCGAATCCGGCACGCCCGTGGTTTGGGACATCCTGGAAGAGGTGATCAAGGAGCATCCGGTGCTGCTCAACCGCGCACCCACGCTGCACCGTCTCGGCATCCAGGCTTTTGAGCCCATCCTGATCGAAGGCAAGGCCATCCAGCTGCACCCTCTGGTCTGCTCAGCCTTCAACGCCGACTTCGACGGTGACCAGATGGCGGTGCACGTGCCGCTGTCGGTCGAAGCGCAGATGGAAGCGCGCACGCTGATGCTCGCGTCCAACAATGTGCTCTTCCCGGCCAGTGGTGAGCCCTCCATCGTGCCTTCGCAGGACGTGGTGCTGGGCCTGTACTACGCCACCCGCGATCGCATCAACGCCAAGGGCGAAGGTCTGATCTTCTCCGATGTAGACGAGGTGCAGCGCGCCTATGACGGCGGCCAGCTTGACCTGAACGCCCGCATCAACGTGCGTTTGACCGAGTACACCAAGAGCCGGGCCTCTGGCGAGTTTGAAGCCTCGACCCAGGTCTGGGAAACCACCACCGGCCGCGCCTTGCTGTCGGAAATCCTGCCCCGGGGTCTGTCCTTTGCCAACATCAACAAGGCCCTGAAGAAAAAGGAAATCTCCAAGCTGATCAACGCCGCTTTCCGCAAATGCGGCCTGAAGGAAACCGTGGTGTTTGCCGACAAGCTGCTGCAAAACGGCTTCCGTCTGGCCACCCGGTCGGGCATCTCGATCTGCATCGACGACATGCTGGTGCCCAAAGAAAAGCACGGCATCATCGAGCGCGCCGAAAAAGAGGTCAAGGAAATCGAGCAGCAGTATGTCTCGGGCCTGGTCACTGTGGGTGAGCGCTACAACAAGGTGGTGGACATCTGGGGCAAGGCCGGCGACGAAGTCTCCAAGGTCATGATGGCCCAGCTGGCCAAGGAAAAGACCACCGACCGCCTCGGCGCGACTGTGGACCAGGAGTCCTTCAACTCCATCTACATGATGGCCGACTCCGGCGCTCGTGGCTCGGCGGCGCAGATCCGCCAGCTCGCCGGCATGCGCGGCCTGATGGCCAAGCCTGACGGCTCCATCATTGAGACCCCGATCACGGCCAACTTCCGTGAAGGCCTCAATGTGCTGCAGTACTTCATCTCGACCCACGGCGCTCGTAAGGGCCTGGCCGACACCGCGCTCAAGACCGCCAACTCGGGCTACCTGACGCGCCGTCTGTGCGATGTGGTGCAAGACCTGGTGGTGACCGAGGACGATTGCGGCACGCTCGAGGGCTCGCTGATGCGCGCCATCGTTGAAGGCGGCGAGGTGATCGAGTCCTTGCGCGATCGTGTGCTGGGCCGTACCACGGTCGAGGACGTGATCCATCCCGAGACCCGCGAAGTGGTCATCAAGGCCGGCGTGCTGCTCGACGAAGACCTGCTCGATGATATCGAGACCGCAGGTGTGGACGAGGTCAAGGTGCGCACTGCGCTGACCTGTGCCACCCGCTTCGGTCTGTGCGCCAAGTGCTACGGCCGCGACCTCGGCCGCGGCGGCCTGATCAATGTGGGCGAGGCGGTCGGCATCATCGCCGCCCAGTCCATCGGCGAGCCGGGCACCCAGCTGACCATGCGTACCTTCCACATCGGTGGTGCCGCTTCGCGTGCTGCGGTGGCTTCGAGCGTGCAGGCCAAGTCCAACGGCGTGATCAGCTTCAATGCCCCGATGCGCTATGTGACCAACAGCGCCGGTGAATTGGTGGTGATTGCCCGCTCGGGTGAAGTGATCATCCAGGACGAGCATGGCCGCGAGCGCGAGCGTCACAAGGTGCCCTATGGCGCCATCCTGACGGTCAAGGCCGATCAGCATGTCAAGGCCGGCGCGGTGCTGGCCAACTGGGATCCGCTGACCCGCCCCATCATCACCGAGTTCGCCGGCAAGGTGGCTTTCGAGAACGTGGAAGAGGGCGTGACCGTGGCCAAGCAGGTCGACGAGGTGACCGGCCTGTCGACCCTGGTGGTGATCGATCCCAAGCGCCGCGGCTCGACCAAGGTGGTGCGTCCGCAGGTCAAGCTGATCGATGCGGCTGGCAAGGAAGTCAAGATCCCCGGCACCGACCATTCCGTGACCATTGGTTTCCCGATTGGTGCACTGGTTCAGGTGCGCGACGGTCAGGACGTGGGCCCCGGCGAGGTGCTGGCCCGCATCCCGGTCGAAGGTCAGAAGACGCGCGACATCACCGGCGGTTTGCCGCGGGTGGCCGAGCTCTTTGAGGCCCGCACGCCCAAGGACAAGGGCATCCTGGCCGAGATGACCGGCACGGTCTCCTTCGGTAAAGAGACCAAGGGCAAGGTGCGCTTGCAGATCACCGACCCCGAAGGCAAGGTCTGGGAAGAGCTGGTGCCCAAAGAGAAAAACATCTTGGTGCACGAAGGGCAGGTGGTCAACAAGGGCGAGTCCATCGTCGACGGTCCGGCCGATCCGCAGGACATCCTGCGTCTGCTGGGCATGGAAGAGCTCGCGCGCTACATCGTCGACGAGGTGCAGGACGTCTACCGACTGCAAGGCGTGAAGATCAACGACAAGCATATCGAGGTGATCGTTCGCCAGATGCTGCGTCGTGTCGTGGTCGACAACGTGGGCGACTCCAGCTACATCGCCGGCGAGCAGGTCGAGCGCTCGGCCTTGTTGGACACCAACGATGCGCTGCGCGGCGAAGGCAAGATCCCAGCCACCTTCACCAACTTGCTGCTCGGTATCACCAAGGCCTCGCTGTCGACCGATTCCTTCATCTCGGCGGCCTCCTTCCAGGAGACCACCCGCGTGCTCACCGAGGCTGCCATCATGGGCAAGCGCGACGAGCTGCGCGGCTTGAAGGAAAACGTCATCGTCGGCCGCTTGATCCCAGCCGGCACCGGCTTGGCTTATCACGAGGCCCGCAAGGTCAAGGACGCCATGGACGAGGCCGAGCGGCGCGAGATCGCCGATGCTGAGGCGGCTGAGCTACAGGCAGCCACTGCCAGCGAAGACAGCCCCAGCGCAGCTTCCTGAAGCAGCGCTGCTGCCTGAGGGTCTGCACCAGCCCCGCGTCGCAAGACGCGGGGCTTTTTTTCGGGTGACGGCGGGCGCCTGATCTGTGCGGCTGGGCTAAAGTCGATATCTATGCCCGATATGAGTACTCAGAATCTGCTGTTGATCGCGCTGGCCGCTGTGCTGGTTTTCTGGGCAGTGGGCGCCCACAACCGGCTGGTGCGGCTGAGCAATGCGGTGGCTGACGCCTACCCGCCGCTCGATGCGCTGCTGCGCGAGCGTGCCCGCTTGTTTGAACAGTGGCTGGACTTGGCCGAGCGGCTGTCCGCCGAGCAAGGTGCGCCGCTGGCTCAGGCGCTTCAGGCTCAACGAGCGGCGCTGGAGGCCTTGCGTCAGCGGCCTTCATCGGCCCGCGCCTTGAGCCGACTCATTGAGGCCCGTGCGCAGTGCGAGCATGAACGTGCCGCGCTGTCTCTGAAGATCGGGAGCTCGGTGCAAGCCGATCCGCTGTGGCATCAGTGGAGTCTGGCGCTGCAGCAGCTCGATGAGCAGGCTGCGGCCCAGTCCCAGGCCTATCGCAGCGCCACCGAGCAATTCAATGAAGCGGCGGCCGAGTTTCCGGCTTTGTTGGTCGCCCATCTGGTTGGGCTCAAACCCCTGCCTGAACTTATTTGGCCGCAGCCCGAGCGAGCAGCGACGTCCTCGGCTCAGGATCGATTGCCTTAGAAAAAAGTTTTACCATGTCAGGGTTTATCTGGCTCCGAGCTGCGGATATAGTGGGGTTACCGCTCGGGCCAAACCGTTCTCGCGCTCTGTCTGGCAGCAGAGCGCTTGCACAGCCCCATGGTTTGAGCTGCAACCCAAGGAGACCCCTTCATGACTTCTGTCCAATGGCCGGCTGCGCTGGCTGTGCTCACCGGATTGCTGGCCGGCAGCGCCTTCGCACAATCCACCTCCCCCCAGGACGCCCTCTATGTCCGCAGCTTGGCCGCCACTTGTGCCAATTGTCACGGCACCGCAGGACAGGCTGCAGCCGGCTCGGCCAACGCGAGCCTGGCCGGCCGTACCGACATCGCCACCCAGATGTTGGCCTTCAAGAGCGGCGCGCGCCCGGCCACGGTGATGCACCAGCTGGCCAAAGGCTATAGCGATGCACAGATCCAAGTCATTGCCGCCTATTTTGCAGCCCTGAAAAAATAAGGAAAGCGCCATGAGCTCCAAGCAACTGTCTCGTCGCCATATTCTGCAAAGCGCAGCAGCCATGGGTCTGCTGGGTTTGTCCGGCTGTGCCACCACTTCCATCCCCCAGCGCGCCAAGGTGGTGGTGGTCGGCGGCGGCTATGGCGGCGCCACCGCCGCCAAATATGTGCGCTGGCTCTCCGACTACAAGATTGATGTGGTGTTGATCGAGCCGCAGGAGGCTTTTGTTTCCTGCCCGATCTCCAACCTGGTGATTTCTGGCGTCAAGCAGATGGCGGACATCACCACGCCTTATTCGGCGCTGACCAGCCGCCATGGCGTGACGGTGGTGCGTGACACGGCCAAGTCCATCGACACCCGGGCCAAGACGGTCAGTCTGGCCGGCGGCGCCACCATAGGCTATGACAAGCTCGTCGTCTCGCCCGGCATTGACCTTCAGCTCGACAGCATCGAAGGCCTGCGCCAGGCCAGCGAGTCTGGCCAGATCTTGCAGGCCTGGAAGGCCGGTGCCGAGACCATGGGGCTGCGCCGTCAACTCGAAGCCATGCCCGACGGCGGCGTATTCGCCATCACCATCCCCGAGGCGCCGTATCGCTGCCCCCCTGGCCCTTATGAGCGCGCCAGTGTCGTGGCGGCCTATTTCAAGGCGCAAAAGCCACGCAGCAAAGTTCTTATTCTGGACGCCAACCAGGACGTCCTTTCCAAAGGTCCTCTATTCAAACGGGTCTGGAACGAGCAATACAAGGGCATTTTGGAATACCGCCCGCAGCACAAGGCCACGGCGGTTGACGCCAAGGCTGGTGTGATCAAGTTCGAGGTCCAAGACGATGTTAAGGCCCAGGTGCTCAACGTGCTGCCTTCTATGCGAGCCGGTGCGATCGCGGTACAGACGGGGCTCAACAACCAGGGCAACAACCGCTGGTGCGGCGTCAACTACCTCAACTTCGAGTCGACCGCAGCCAAGGACGTGCATGTCTTGGGTGACTCCATACAAATCGCACCGGCCATGCCCAAGAGCGGGCACATGGCCAACAGCCACGGCAAGGTGGCTGCGGCTGCGATCGTGGCCGAGCTCGCAGGCTGGCCGATCAACCCGGCCCCCATGCTGACCAACACCTGCTACAGCTTCGTCGACCCCAAGATGTCCATCCATGTGGCCAGCGTCCATGAATACGTGGCGGCCGAGAAGACCTTCAAGACCGTGGCCGGCTCTGGTGGCGTCAGCACGGGGCCGACCGAGCTTGAAGGCGTGTACGCCATGAGCTGGGCCAGCAACATCTGGGCCGATACCCTGGCCTGATGGGAGCCATAGGCCCTGCCGTTTGCTCGGTCGGGGCCGCACAGCATGTCTGAATCCTCTCCCGCGCTGTGGCAGCAGCTGCTGGCCAGCGCTCGGGTGCTGGCCGGGGTTCGTGCGGGCCGTTCGACCACCACCGAATTCGAAGCGGTCGATGCCCCCTTGCGCGCCGGGGTGCAGGCTTTGTCCTTGCAGGTCTTGCGCAGCCTAGGGCTGGCCCAGGCCCTGCGCCAAGTGCTAGCGCGGCGCCCGCCGCCGCCGGCGGCCGACGCCCTGCTGTGCACCGCCTTGGCGCTGCTGGCCGCTGATGCGCCTGCCTATGCGCCCCATACCCTGGTCAGCCAGGCGGTCGAAGCAGCCAAGCGCGATGCGGCTACGGTTCACCAGGCCTCCTTCATCAACGGCTGCTTGCGGCGTTTTCTGCGTGAACGTGAGACCCTGCTGGCACAGGTACAGGCCCAGCCCGAGGCCCGCTACAACCACCCAGCCTGGTGGATCGCCCGCCTGCGCCAAGATCAACCCGAACATTGGCAGGACGTCCTCGCGGCAGCCCAGCGGCCGGCGCCCATCGTGCTGCGCATCAACCAGCGGCTGAGCAGCCGCAGCGCCTACCTCAGCGAACTCGAACGCGCAGGTATCGCGGCCGAGCCTGTGGGACAGTGGGGCTTGCAGCTCGCGCGGTCCATGCCGGTGCAAAACCTGCCCGGCTATGCCCAGGGCTGGTTTTCGGTGCAGGACGCTGCCGCCCAGCTGGCAGCGCCCCTCTTGCTCGCTGGCCTGCAAGCGGTAGGTCAGCGCCTGCGCGTGCTCGATGCCTGCGCGGCACCGGGCGGCAAGACAGCCCATATCCTTGAATCGGCCGATGCCGATGTGTTGGCGCTGGAGATCGATGCGCAGCGTGCCCGCCGCATTGAAGCCAATCTGGCGCGCCTGCAGCTGCAAGGCCGGGTGCAGGTGGCCGATGCGGCCTTGCCGCAGAGCTGGTGGGACGGCCAGCCCTTTGACGCGGTCTTGCTCGACGCACCCTGCACCGCCTCGGGCATTGGGGGCCGCCACCCGGACGTGCGCTGGTTGCGCAGACCCGAGGACATCGCAGCCCTGGCCGCGCAGCAAAGTCGCCTGCTGCAAGCGCTGTGGCCTGTGCTGCGCCCCGGTGGCCGGCTCTTGCTGTGCACCTGTTCGGTGTTTCGGGCCGAGGGCCAGGATCAGCTGCAAGCGTTTCTTGCACACCACAAGGATGCGCAATTGCTGCCCTCGCCAGGCCATTTGCTGCCGGGTGTCGTGCCCGATGGCCCGGCGATGCCGGACAATCTCGGCCGTGAGCACGACGGTTTCTTTTATGCCCTGCTGCAGCGCCAGGCCCACTGAGCCCGGCCTGCTGCGATGGATTCCCCACGGCTGGCCACTGGCCTTTTTGCTGATGTGGGTCCTGCTGTTCGCGCCCTTGGTGCGCGCGGCCGACGTGTCGCAACTGCGGGCCGAGCGCGCCGATGACGGCATCTACCTCAGCGCCAGTTTGAAGCTGGAAATCGCACCCGCCGTGGAAGACGCCCTGAGCAAGGGCATTCCCCTGATTTTTGTGGCGGAGGCCGAGATTTACCGCGAGCGCTGGTATTGGACCGACAAGCGGGTGGCCCAGGCCAGCCGCGTGATGCGGCTGTCTTTTCAGCCCCTGACACGGCGCTGGCGCCTGAGCCTGGGCGGATCTGAAGGCCCGGGGCCGGGCCAGCGGGTCAGCCTGACGCAGCAGTTCGACAGCCTGGCCGATGCCGTCTTGGCGCTGGAGAGCCTCGCACGCTGGCGCATCGCCGACGCGGCCGATATCGAGCCTGGCTCCAGCCATCAACTGGTCTTTCGCTTCCGGCTCGATCCGGGCCAGTTGCCGCGACCCTTCCAGATCGGCATCGTGGGCCAGAAGGACTGGCAGATTCTGATTGAGCAGCGTCAGCCCCTGCGCCTGGCGCCGCGCCGGGCCAGCGATGTACCGGTCGAGGTCATTCGGCCGTGAGCAGCAGCGCGCCCTCGGCCCTACCGCGCCTGAGCCGCGCCTGGCGCTGGTCGCTCGGCGTCGGCCTGGGCGTGGTGGCCGCGCTAAGCCTGGTGCTGCTGTTCATGCTGGCCCAGGCCACTGGCAACCGTGAGCTCTATGAGCGTTACTACAACATTTTGTTCGTGCTCAATGTGGCGGTGGCCGGCTTGCTGCTGGCCATCATCGCCTGGGCGGTGGTGCGCATGGGCCTGCGCCTTAAGCGGGGCAAATTCGGCAGCCGGCTGCTGGTCAAGCTGGCCGCGATCTTCGCGCTGGTGGGCTTGTTGCCCGGCTTCATGATCTATGTGGTGTCCTACCAGTTCGTCTCGCGCTCGATTGAAAGCTGGTTCGATGTGCGGGTGGAAAGCGCTTTGGGGGCGGGCCTGCAACTCGGTCGGGTCACGCTCGATCGTGTGGCTTCCGATTTGGGCAACCGCAGCCGCCTGGCTGCCGCGCAGATCGCGCAGTCTGCCGAGGGTGGCAGCAGTCTGGCGCTCGAGCGCCTGCGCGAGCAGCTCGGTGCGCGCGACCTGACCTTGTGGAGCGGCTCCGGCCAGTTGCTGGCCAGCGCCAGCGAGACCCGCGTTTTGCTGCTGGCACAGCCCGAGCGGCCCAGCCCTCAGATGATGCGCACCGCCCGCAGCCAGGGCATGGTCACCCAAATTGACGGCCTGGACGATGCATCGCCGGCCGCCTCCGGCAATGTGCCGCGTGCGCGGGTGCGCGCCGTTGCGGTGCTCAACAGCGCCAATGTGGATCTCGGGGGCGCCACCCGTTACCTGCAGATCACTGAAGAACTGCCCGCCGAGCTGGTGGCTAATGCGCTGGCCGTGCAGGAGGCCAACCGCGAATACCAGGAGCGAGCGCTGGCCCGCGGCGGCCTGCGCCGCATGTACATCGGCACGCTCACCCTGACGCTGTTTCTGGCGGTCTTTGGCGCGGTGCTGCTGGCGGTGATTTTGGGCACACAGCTGGCCAAACCGCTGTTGCTGCTGGCCGATGGCGTGCGCCAAGTGGCCCGGGGCGATCTGGGCCCCAAGGCGGTGCTGCAGACCCGCGACGAACTCGGCGGTCTGACCCGCTCCTTTGCCGACATGACGCAGCAGTTGCTGGACGCCCGCAACGCGGTGCAGGCCAGCATGAGCCAGGTCGATGCCGCCCGCGCCAGCCTGCAGACCATCCTCGACAACCTGACCGCCGGCGTGATGGTGCTCGACGCGCAGGGCCGCATCGTCTCCAGCAACCCGGGCGCCACCCGTATCCTGCGCGCGCCGCTGGCCGCGCAAACCGGCGTATTGCTGGCCGAAGTGCCCGGCCTGCAGGCCTTCGGCCAGGGGGTGCAGGCCCAATTTGAGTCCTATCTGCGCGAGCAGGCTGCCCATGGCCTGGAGCACTGGCAGCAGTCTTTCGAGCTCAACGCCGGTGCCGGCCCCGACAGTACCGTCACCCTGATCGCCCGCGGCGCCCGCATGCCCGGAACCCAAGACTGCCTGCTGGTTTTTGACGATGTTACCGATGTGGTCTCGGCCCAGCGCGCGCAGGCCTGGGGCGAGGTTGCACAGCGCCTGGCCCATGAGATCAAGAACCCACTGACGCCCATTCAGTTGTCGGCCGAGCGGCTGGAGAAAAAACTGGCCAACAAGCTAGAACCCGTGGAGCAACAAGTGCTGACCAAGTCGGTCAAGACCATCGTGGACCAGGTTGATGCCATGAAGCGCTTGGTCAACGAGTTCCGAGACTTTGGCCGCCTACCCGCGGCCCAATTGCGGCCGGTCGACCTCAATGCCTTGGTCAGCGAGGTGATGCAGCTTTATCCCCAGGACGTCGGCGGCGTGCCGATCAGACTGGAGCTCGAGCCGCAGCTGCCCCATGTGCAAGGCGACGCGCAGCAACTGCGACAGGTCATTCACAACCTGCTGCAAAACGCGCAGGATGCCCACGAGGGCAAGAGCTTCGAGGCCGGGCAGGGCGCCGCTAGCGTGTTGCTGCAAACCGAGCACCTGGCCAGCAGCCGGCGCGTACGTCTGCTGGTGCGTGACTCTGGTGCGGGCTTTCCCGAGCACATCCTCAAGCGTGCCTTCGAGCCTTACGTCACCACCAAGGCCAAAGGCACCGGCCTGGGGCTGGCGGTGGTCAAGAAAATCGCCGACGAGCACCATGCCCGCATCGACATCGGTAACCGTGTCGTCGAGGGCGCCCTGCAAGGCGCTCAAGTCTCGCTATCATTCCCGGTGCAAGCGCCCGCCTGAGGCGCTGCGCACCCGGTTCTTTTAAGCCAATCACGGGTCATCAACGGAAGCAGCTTCATGGCAAACATACTGGTGGTCGATGACGAGCTGGGCATACGCGATCTGCTGTCCGAGATCCTCAATGACGAGGGTCATCAGGTCGAGCTCGCTGAAAACGCCGCGCAGGCCCGCGCCGTGCGCCAGCGCCTGCGCCCCGACCTGGTGCTGCTGGACATCTGGATGCCCGACACCGATGGCGTCACCCTGCTCAAGGAGTGGTCCAGCAGTGGCCTGCTGACCATGCCGGTCGTCATGATGAGCGGGCATGCCACCATCGACACCGCAGTCGAAGCCACCCGCATTGGCGCCATGGCTTTCCTCGAAAAGCCCATCACCCTGCAAAAGCTGCTGCAGGCGGTCGACCAGGGCCTGAACCGTGGGGCCACCAAAAAGCCGCCGCCGTCCGTGATTGCCGGCGTGGTCACCCTGGCCCAGCCGGTCAGCGCCAGCAGCCCCGCTCCTCAGCCGGTGGTCGACACCGGACCGCAGGCGCAGCAGACCTTCTCGCTGGAAAAGCCGCTGCGCGAGGCCCGTGATGAATTTGAAAAGGCCTACTTTGAATTCCACCTGTCCCGCGAGGGCGGCTCCATGACCCGGGTGGCCGAAAAAACCGGCCTGGAGCGCACCCATCTGTACCGCAAGCTCAAGCAACTCGGGGTCGACCTCACCCGCGGCAAGCGCGGCTGAGACAGCACCGGCCTCAGGGCTGGCGAGACCCTCTGCTATACTCTGCGCCCTTGGCCCGGTAGCTCAGTCGGTAGAGCAGAGGACTGAAAATCCTTGTGTCGGTGGTTCGATTCCGCCCCAGGCCACCAATATGAAGGCCCAACTGTTCTCAGTTGGGCCTTTTCTTTTGGGTTCATGGCTCGATTCTGGGGCTTCCGGCCCGTTTTGCGTGTGCTTCAAGCCCTTGCGAGTGTCGAAAGAAATGGGCGGTTCGACTCTCGATCTCCCTTTATTTCTCAAAAAATATTTACAACTGCGTGCAGGCGACACACGCAGAAGTGCATAGAAATCAAAGGGTTATGCGTGTGTCGGCAACTAAAATTCCTATGCCCCAAATCGGAAGCCGCCCGAATTGCTTCTTGGCCTTCAATCGGAAACCCTGCCGAGCCGCGGTGTTAGCATGGAAAATTGGTTAAAACTTAAAGCCGCGCCGTGTGAGAGTGCAAGCAGGCACAACACCCGCCCAGCATACGGTGATTACGCTCGCCATCAACCCGACGTTCGGTCTTGTGCTGCCAACGATGATGGCGAAGCCTAGGTCATACCGCTTGACGGGAAACTTTGGCGACTATCATGCGCAAGCCGAATAGAGCACCCAATCGACAACTAGCTTTAGTCCGGACACACACGGGTAGACAGGTCCGTGTGGACATTCCCAAGCAGCCTCTTTGCCTTTTCCGTATTCTCTAAGCCTGCTGAAGTAGGCTGCAAACTCTTCTAAATAGTCGATACCGCAACCGCTGTCAGCAAGCTTGTCAAGCCTACTTAGCGTACCAGCCGAGAGGATTGTCGGCATACGGGATGTAGGCCTGCCAGCAAGATCGACCAGCGCGGACTGGCCGGCTGCAATTTGCTTGGCTAGCGTTGTCGCCAACATACGCCTGCCAATGCATCAAATCGAAGTTGACGTGTTAATCCTCTTTGCAATAGCAAAAAAAGACACCTTGCACTTGCCTTTTGCGGCCTGAAGAGCGTAAATACAAACCTCTAAAAAAAACCGATCTATGAGTGTAGATTTTGGCAGGCATAGCCTGGTCAAGCAATGAAGTTGAGTTGAATGACCGCTATGATTGACATATGCCAAGACAGATGGCAGCACCCAACAACAGATAAGAACTATGCGCAATATTTTGAGTTGGCAAGATGTAGTTGCTGCACACGGTAGCCGAGCAGCAATAGTACAAAAAAATGGAAAGATCGCATCAATACTATGTGGTGGGCAAGACTATGCAGACGTAATTGATTCAAACGAGGTGATTTATCAAATCCCCAACAGGCTCTTCTACAGGAACTCCATTGAAACATTTAAAGAATGTCTCCAAATGCAATATTCATTTAAGGTTTATCAGAAAATTCAAACCAATAAATGGTGGGATTTGGGCGAGCATAAAGTGAAAAATATGGAAATGAGCGAAAACTACTGGAAATTGTATCTTGTGGGGGTGAAATGAAAGCGTTAAGCTTATTTACCGGTGCGGGTATTGGCGATATTGGCCTGCACGCTGCTGGATTTGATTTTGTCGGATTTTGCGAGTTAGAAGGAGATCGATTGGAGTTGGCAAAGTACAACTTTCCAGATGCTGATTTCTTCGTGGGAGATATATGGGATAGTCATGAAAAAATTATAAATAATTTTAAGAATACCAAAATCAAGCTAATTACTTGTACGGCACCCTGTCAAGGTATGTCCAAAAATGGGCAGGGGACGTTACTTAAAAATATTAGAGAAGGTAAGAGGCCTAAATTAGATCCGCGGAACAGATTAATCATTCCAGCGCTCAATATTATGAAGGCTCTTAAGCCGGAATTTGTAATATTTGAGAACGTAACCGAAATGCGACGGACTTATATTGAAGGTTCGGATGGAAAAATCATAAGCATTCTAGATCTCATAAAAAAAGAGCTAGGGCCTGATTATGCTGGAGATGCGTACGACGTTGAATTTGCAAACTACGGAATCCCGCAACGACGACAAAGGCTAATTACTGTTTATTCGCGCAATCAGATGCATCGTAAGCTTCTCAATCATGAGTGTCGACTAATCCCCGAAGAAACGCATTCTAAAGAAGGAATGAACGGAAAACAAAAATGGGTATCTGTTGCTGAAGTTATCAAAAACTTTCCAGTATTAGACGCATCAACATTGGAAAAGTCGAGCGATTCTCAAATCGAGTACCATCGTGTACCTCTCTTGGACGAAGAAAAATATTTTTGGGTGTCAAATACACCAGCAGGTAGATCTGCCTTTGATAATCAATGTGTCAAATGTGGTTATCAGGATAATCCAAATCACTCTACCTCGAGGAATCGTCATGGAATTAATCAGTCATCAAAAACTACGCCGATACACTGCGCGAAGTGTAATTCATTGCTTCCAAGACCCACCGTAAAAGACGAATCTGGTGAACTTAGAATTATGTCGGGATTCACCAGCGCGTACAAGCGCATGCCAGCCGACTTACCGAGTCCGACATTGACCAGAAATTTTAGTTATGCGTGCAGTGATTCGAAAATCCATCCGTATCAAAATCGTGTTTTATCTATTGCCGAGGCATTGAAAATACATACACTCTCAGAATATCCGTATAAATGGGTTCGTTCTACTGAGAAGGGTAGCATCCCAGCGAATGATGGCTTAATTCGTTTGGTTATAGGTGAAAGCATTCCGCCCAGGTTTATGGAATTATTGGGAAATTATTTAATCAATACTTCAGATGCAAAATTCAAGCTTCCTATAAAAAAAGGAATGCAAGTTGCGCTTTTTAAGGGTGAGTATGAGTGCTGATCTTATTTCAATCGCCGAACTTTCAGCAAGTGCAAATGTAAGCACCAGAGTAATAAGGCATTACGAGAGTATTGGTTTGCTAGAAGCAATTAGAAAAGGAAATTATCGTTGGTTTGATGCAAATTCACTTGAAATACTTGGCGATGTGCGGCTGCTATTGAGAATTGGTTTCAGTCTTCAAGAAATTGGTGTTTTAATGGGAAAGGATTTAAAAGAGACAAGCGAGTTTAAGTTGGGGTCTTGTGTGTTGAAGAGAAAAGATCTTCTTGCAAGAATTTTCGAGGTAAAAAAAATCTCTGAAAAAATGCTAAAAAAATATGAGAAATTATAGTATGGATCCTCTGTTATGGTTGTTTAAAAAATCAATATATCGATTATCTGACTTGATTACTGCGACCCAATCTTCATACATAACTTTCACGCCAACTCGAGTCATGATTGAAACACTAGTGGTTCTACCACCACCCTCTCGTGGTTGAACAATGGCTCCCCAGTTTTCGGTGGTTAGTCGAGAGGAAAAGAATACGGCCACTATTCGCGGAGCATTATCGATAAAATCCCAAAGGATTCCTGCGAGATTGTTCGTTTCTCTGTGATGAGCCTTCCAATCATACCCAGTTAATACTGCAATGCGCTGATCTCCAATATCTGGCTTTTCTTCCAGCCCTAACCTCCTGCATCTTTCAGGAGTAGGAACACTTCCACAAGTTGCTTTTATTTCAATCCCTCCATTTTGGAAAGGGCTAAATGGTGACTTATCTCTTAGCTGACCATTTTTTGATAATTTTTGATACAGAGAGAGTCCAGGCTTATCCATCAACAAAAGATCAGGATAACCGTCCTGATGTGGGTTTTTGATGTAATCCCCATTCATTTCTTTGATTAAACTTGCGGCATAGAGCTCGCCTACAAAGGCACTTAGGTTACGCATACCTAATATCTCAAAAATATTTACCTCAAATTTTGCAATTTGGTCAATCACTGAATGCGCTCTTACTATCGCGCGTTGGAATTGGTTGGCATCTAGCCTAACCAGTTGTCCTTGCCCACCATAGTACTGAATCGGACGCTGAGAGTTGACTTTGTATTGAAGTGCCATGGCTAATTTCTCTAAAGTGATTAGAGATAAGTGTATCGCACGCTTAGAACATGTGAAAGTGTTCTGAACGATGTCAGCGGAAGACTGCAGTACTGCGAGCCAATGCCTCGACGAAATCAATATCACGAAGAAAAATTTGCTGCCCCCAAACACTTTGTTAGCGGAAGCATGCTAAAGCGGCCACCTCTGTAGTGTTAACAAATCAATTAACATAAATTGTGCTGCTAGAAGAGAGTCGCCCCTGGATTGCTTCAGCCATGAATCCAACCATCTCAGAGATCTGCATCTCGCTTGCATTGATGGCGACCAATGACTGAGATTCATCCTTTTCATTCGCAATCAGTAGTGCCCCATGGCTGGATGCGCTCAGATAGCAACTCGCCACCTGTTCTAACGCATAGGCGAAGTGCTCGCATTGATCAGGGGTTAATTTTTCAATGATTTCTGACATCCGAGCCTTCATGGCTTCCTTGTCGCACATGATCTCAGTTGGTTGTGAGGACAAAGCTATTCCTTTCAATGGACCAATGGAAGGGCAAAGCGCCACTTCATCAACTCTGGCGACCAGTTGCATTCATCTCGGTCTAAATCATCGTCAAATTTTTCTTCAAACCAATCTTCGGCCAATTGGTAGGCTTCGCCAATTTGCTCGTAATCCAATCGTCTGTTGACCTCAATGAGATCATCCCGGGCTGTTTCGTTGCCCAGGGCAACTGAGATGAATAGCCACTTGTAGGCTTGATACAAGTCATCTGAGCCGCTCGCAGATTCAAGATAGAGCACCCCAAGACGATGCTGCGCACTGGTGAAGCCGAGATTCGCATCGGTCTGGTGCCATTTGATCTCCTCCGGTACAGACTGGAAATGAGGGCAAAGGGTGCTGCTCTCCGTTTGCATATCAACCCCCTGTCATCAACTTCTTGAAGCGGGATAGCAAAGAGCGCTTCTCTGTCGCAGAGGTTTGCCCCCAGGAGGACTTGGAGATGGTTGGGAACGCTTGGGTAAGTTGTTCTTCAACCTCTTGAACCAACGTGGCTTCAATGTTTGTAATCTGAGCGTTCAGCAGTCGTTGTGAGTGCCTTGTCAGCGAAACAATTCCAGCAACCTCATTCGATAGCCAGCGCAAGAGGCATGCCCAATATGTATCCATCTCGTCTTCGGACGATGCGATCTCACACAAGACCTTCCAGACGTACCCTTTGGATACTCGTTCCATGAGCTCCCAAGTGATGTCGCTGAATTTCGTGGTTGTGAGTGAAAGCTCATTGAACTTCTCGAGCATTTCCTCTGGGGTGAAGCTGTCCTCTTCAAAGACAGCCTTCGATGTTGCAGAGTCATCTTGCTTACGTAGGAATGCTGGAACCTCAAAATCATCCATGTCTTGAATCGACAAATCACTAACCCGTGAAGCTGCAGCGGTTCGACTGGCACGCCAAACAGCAGGAGCCGCACTGGCCGAAAATGCAACAGCATCTGTTCCGGTCCGAAGAATTCGAGATGCAGAGATTGAGTACAGCACTCGTGACTGTTCAACAGTGCCCAGACCTCCCCAGCCAGCGGCACTCATTTGCTTGATCTTTTGCAGTTTTGGCAGCCCTTCCGCCTTTTCTTCTTCCTCGCGAACATGGACAAGAAGCAGGTTGGTGTACTTGCTGGCGAGTTGATATTTCAGGGCAAGTTCTTCGGCAGCCTTCGCATCAGTGATGCTGGAGATTTCTGCTCCCGCCACCATGCGAGGCAACGCCCCTGTTGAATTCCAGTCGATTGAAGGTGCGGACTCTTCATTCAAGACGTTTTCAACCGTCCAGCGCAGAGTCGGAGTTGCTGTGGGCTTGTTCTTGAGTCGCGCATGAACATGGATCGTCTCATCTGAGAAAACCTGCTTGGGGAGCTTGGATTGCCAGAGGACTTCGCCTTCCCAGTGAATGGCAATCGAGCTCGTCCGAGCAGATCGGATTCTCTGAGTCATCCTCAGCACCGCTTCCGAAATGCTCTCAGAGGGGGTAACCAACTCGCATGCGCCACCTGTTTGCTCGGCCAGATCCTTCAGCAAGCTTTCGGCTGGCGCACTACCTACCCCAATGGCAAAGATTCGATGGTTGCTGATCTTGGCTTGCTTGACGGTTTCTTCGATTTCCCAAACGTCGCCATCGGTAATCAGGAGAAGATCACAGCCTTCTGTGTAGGCCTTAGTGAAGCTGATTTTGAACGTCGATGTCAGGGCCTGATTCAGCTCCGTACCGCCCAAGTCTGCCGCTGTGTCGTGAACAGCTTTAGCCAGCACGTTCTTGATGTAGCGCGGTGTGCATTTTTCGAGTTGATTAGATGAGTGAATCACCTTCGAGCCGAACTTGCTGTAGGAAACCATGTCTTGCTCAGTGAGCCTGAGGATCAGCTCATGCATCGCTTCTTGCGCTTGTTCAATGCTGTCACCCTGCATCGAACCAGAGCAGTCGACAAGGATCTTGAGCCCCAGAGGCGTCGGCTCTTTTTCTTGCAGCTTCGGGCAGAAGCTCGCAACAACTGCATACGCCCCATCATCTTCACTTGCCGAAACGAACGACTCACCCTTGAGCTCTTCTACGGTGACAATGAAGTCGCGATCAAGCAAGCCACCCTTTGCAAGTCGCAGGCGAGTTCCTCCCTCAATTTGCTCCACATCAACTTGATGACTCGGGCAGGCAATATTGCCTTGTGCCATTTGACCAAGGATGTCGAGAGTGGCCGTGAATGGGTACTCGACCAGTAAGTCCGTGTCCACCGTCTGGTGCGGAGCAATATGTCCATCAGACACCTCGTCACCATACCGCTCTCCGATCACGGTGGGGACAGTAATGCGCACCCGCCCTTTTTCAAACCTGAGTAGCTGGGCATACTCGATGATGATCACTGCTTCTTCGCCCGGCTTGAGATTCCCCAGGTTAGCTGTGTACAGGCCAAGAGGAGACTTCTCCAGCATGACAGGGGTGTCACCGCTTTCGATCGCCTCTTCGTACTTCTTTTCCGCCTTCTTCTTGGCAAGAGCTACTGCCTGCATCCGTTTGCCATTGAGCTCCACACTGAAGCCCATCAGGTTTGCACCCCATCCCGCCGGAAAGGTGTAGCTGGCTTCGATCGTCTCATCTGAATCATTCAGGTACCGCTGCTTCACGAGCATGGTGAGCAGGAGGCCTTCAAGTTTGCCCTCGAGATGAACAGATTTGAGGGAAACGTTTTGGCCGTATTCGTTTTCGAGACCTGTCTTTGTTTTCATAGGACGCTCCAGCTTGGTGTTGTTAGTTGAGGGGAGATGTAGATTCCGCGTCCCTCGTTTCGCGGTTGGAAAGGGGTGGTACTTGCTCAATCATTAAGGGCCACAAGCACCACCGACAGTCAGGTTTCGCATCTACAAGGCATCACCTGACTGCCCATATCACGTAGGCCCACCAATCAGCTCTCGCCGTTGTCTTTCTTCATTACTCGCTGTGTTGCTGCCATAACTTCCTTGAGCAGCATCCGGATTTGTTCTGGACTCATACCTGCCTCCTCAGCAGAAATCTGTATCTCAACCCCAGGCATCACATAGAGGTGCGTTTTCACCGCCATCGAGCCTGGTTTCCTAGGGCTGGTTGGGGGTGCTTCAGCTTCCCCATCCATCACTTGTCGAATCCGCTCCAGCGGAACTTTGGCTTCAGTCAGTTTCTTTACCCGCAGGAGCTGGTCCAGATGGGCATCAATGTAATGAGCGGCCTTGGTTTCGCCGATCGGTCTGTCCACCAATCCGAGTTGGATGTAGTAGCGGATCGTCCTCTTCGGGATGTCCGTCAACTGGCTCAACTCGTCAGCGGTAAAGGTCTTGGTGTTCATGTTCAGAGGGGCGTTTTGAATTATTGTAACAGTTGCAAGTGTCGCAATCAACTGTCGCAATAAATAAGGCCGCTTTTACCGAGAACCATCACCCAAACCAGAAGGGCAGACTGACTAGAGGTCAATGTAGGTAGGGCCGGGCTCAAGGCGTGAGCCTGGCCAGCGGAAGAATTTGAGATGTCCGGGACGGGATCAATTCCCGCTCAAAAAAGTCGGGAATTCACACCGTAGGTGTGGCTGGCCGGAGCAGATCAGAAGTTGACGACCAAGCCGGAAACGTGGTTTGCTGAAAAAACGAAATCAACGCCGAAAGGAACTACATGGCTACGACAACAACGATCAACGGGCTCATTAAGCTGGCAAAAGACGAGTGCGCACGAGTGGCCAAGCTGAAGGACGTGTCATACAGCCCAGCCATGAAAAAAGCAATTGAGTCTGTCTTGGAAATGGTGATCACGAAATCTGGCAATGACCCCAAGGTGATGGGGCTCGCTGTGAAGGTGCGTGAAGCGCTTAAATGAAAAAAGCCCCCAGCAGCCTAGTAGCTTGCTGGGGGCTCATCACGCTAATCTAAAACAACATGCTCTACTTGTATCAATCCATGTTCTTGATGTTCAAATCGATTCAGTCTTTGGGTAGCGTTGGCTCCATTAAACGCAACACTCGAGCGTGTAGTCCTAAGCCGTTGAGAAAGTCAATTTCGGCAAGCTGCGCTTTGGATACTGCTTCTTCTGGTTTTTTTACCTCAACAAACCGAGCTATTCCTGGCTTTTTCGAGCCAGTGGGTGTTGCAAAGAGGAAAAGATCTGGAATGCCTGAGAGGTTGCCTCGCTCGGGGGCTAAATGGCGGTTAAGAACGGCTTGCAGTCTGTCAGGACCAAGCACAGCAAACAAAGCGTGCAAGGCGTCTGGCGCAGGCAATGCAAAATGGTGTGCTCTGAGCAGAGTCCGTTTCTGGTCTACAACTTCTGAAATTATTGCAGGTGTTAGGCGGCATAAGTTCTTTGCATCTGCACCCAATGCCAACCCAACTGCACGCCAAAGAGTTGAACTCAAGCGAGTGCCGGAAAAAGAATACCCTGGAAAGTGGCGAGCACGCCAACGTCTCAGAACCACTGTCTCAGGCACAGCCATTAAATCCTTGATGCCCTTGGGATCAACTCGGTAATACACGCGATTGCCCACAAGCTGACGACCGTGAACTATGTGGCTGATACGAAGGGCTGGCTTTGGTTCTGTTTCTTTCATGCTGCTAGGTAATAAGTGACACTAGTGTCCAGGATTTATCAATTTTCTCAAACTGGTATGCAAAATTTATTAGGCTGACGATTATGAAAGATATGTATGCGCAAGAGTAAAACACTGAAAGCAGGCGCTTTGCGAGTGGAAAACGGCAAAATTTCCATGTGCTTGGAGCCAGAGTGGGTCTGCGGTGGCTGGGGTGTTTTTGAACTTTGGGCCTGCGTTGGCAAGTCGTACAACATGGTTACTTCTGATGGTGGTGGTTGCTGGCAATGTGTGGAAGTTGACCCCATTCACTTAACAGCCACCTATCTCGCATTCGAAGGTGCTGACGCTAAAGAACGCAGATATGTTTTAACTGCTGAACAAATTAAGCGATGCAGTGAGGAAACTTCATTTGAAGATTACCGAGCAAAGAGACAGTTAGCCGAAGATGCAGCAAAAGAGCAGTTCTGGCAACACGCAGGCCAAGGCCTAATCAACCACAGCCAACCAAGCCTGGTTAAGGCCTGGCACATCCTTTTGGGTGAAAACACATATGACAAATTGAAAATGGTCTTAGAGACCACCCAGGGGATTGCTGAAATTGTTAACCGTAGCAATGGCGCCTGTACCACCTACCCATCTGCGCAACTGGTGCGCCAATCCAAAGAACTCAAAGCCATGCTTGGCAACCTTCCAGACAAAATGATGGATACCGAAGAATTAACGAGCGCTGAACGCGCAATGTACGGTAGTGTTTTCGGCGCACTGATTGGGGACGCGGCCGGTGGAGTGCTGGAGTTCATGGGCCGCAAGCCAACAAAAGAAGAGGTTCAAAGGGCGCTCGACATGCCTGGCGGCGGAGTTTTCAATCTAGCACCTGGGCAGTTCACTGATGACGGTGAAATGACTGTCGCCCTATTGAACAGTCTTGCGCAGTCAAATGGAAGTTACTTGGTAAATCAAGTGGCCAATGCCTATTGCAGTTGGGAGCGTTCCAAACCATTTGATATCGGAATGGCGACTTCAAGCGCACTGATGAAAGATCCCTACGATGACAGCACAGATCCTCTTGAGATGAAGGTTACAAGACAGGCAGCTAACTTCAATAGCGAATCAAAAGCAAACGGCAGTCTGATGCGGGCCACTCCGTTAGGAGTGATCTCTGCAGCTCTCAGTTTAGAAGACGCAATTAAGATCGCCCGAAAAGATGCGTGTTTGACGCACCCAAACGAAACATGCCAGCACGCCACTGCGGCATATGTCCTTGCGATTCGTCATCTAATTCGTCACCCAGGTGACGCCACTGGTGCTTTTGCAATAGCTATGACCTATGCCCGCGAAAACAGCGAAGAAGTGACTTCGTGGATGGAAAACATTATTGAAAATAAACCTGCGTCGGCATATCCACTGGCTGGCTTTGTCAAACATGCATTTAGCTTCGCCTTCTATCACCTTAAACGTAAAGATAGCTATGAAGATGCCTTGACGCAAACACTTGAACGGGGTGGAGATACTGACACTAATGCCTGCATCGTTGGGGGCCTTATTGGAACACTTCATGGTGTCGACAAAATTCCACAAGAAATGCTCGTAAAGTTGATGACCTGTTCAACAAGGAAAGGGCAACCGAGGCCTGATGAATTTACTATCAAAATGGTTTTGCCAAGCCTGAGAAAACTAAATTCAGTAATCCTGAACTGATCTGATCAGATCAACCATCGAGAATTGATTGGGAGAACACATCTGATTGAGCATTCGGCCATGCCAAATAAAAAAGCCCCCAGCAGCTGAACATGGCTACTGGGGGCTTGCATCATTTGAAGGCTTCAGACTGAAGAACGTACCACCGCTGTAGCTCAGTAAGCATCAGGGTTGTCTGTGCAGCATCCTTGCTCAGCTTTTCGCAGCTCACCGCTCCCGCATCGCCTGAGGAAGCAGGTAAAGGGTCGGAGCGGGCTGGAGCAGCTCTGGCGGGAGCTTCGGGAACGGCGGGCAGATCCCTGACACTGGTTGCGGGGATGCTGCACACCCCGCCAGCACTACTGTCAAGCTGACGATCAGCCAGCAGCTTTGACCTTTTTGCGTATTCATTCGAGATATCTTGGGTGATTTGAGATTGAGTCAGCTGAACATCGGCTACACGTTGCTCCTGTCTGGCTTGGGTCAGTGCAATCTTTAGCTTTTCGGCATCCCATGCCTTCTGGACACGAGATGCGCCAATTTGCATGCCGAACACCAGCGCAATGAGCAGAATTAGTGCCCCCAAAATGTGCGACCAGTTGGCCAACATGAAGCGGCTAAGCCAACTCATGGAGCTTCTCCGTCCAAGGCCAGCAGATTGTGCTGTTTGATCAGACCAATGACCTTGTCCGAATAAGCGGGATCGGTCGCATAACCCGCCTGCGATAGCGCCTTGGCAAAAGCCTGCGCAGTGGTGCAAGCAAAGCAATCTTTGTAGCGGGGGTTGCGCCTCAGAAACGCGGCGTGGTCATCAATGCTGGCTTGCCAGCTTTCGTATTTGCGCCACTTGGCAGGTACAACCACCCATTGCCCTTTGATGAATTCCTTGGTTGGGAGAGTCAAAGTCTCCCCCCTCCAACGGCTGTCAGCCTTGATCCCAAAAAGGTTGTTGCCATTCCTGGCCAGACCAGACTCCCCCCAAGCGGATTCAAGAGCAGCTTGTGCGATCGTGATGCTGGCAGGAACACCAGAGGTTTTGGCTGACGATACGGCGGCCTTGGTGAGCCGCATGATGAATTCACTGGGATTCACAGTAGCTCCTTCACGTCTTTGGCCACTTGGTCGATTGAGTCGTCACGGCGGTTATCGATGAAGGCAAACGTCCAGCGAACCAAGGCCCAACCCGGTAGACCACATGCAAAGATCAACCCACCCAGGGCGCACAGACCCATGGTTGAGAAGGCCCAATGGTGAAGTCCAAAGTGCTCGACGGTCATGGCGCCACCGCCGATGCTGGACACAACGGTACTGATCAGTCCAACGGCCCACTCCCGTTTGTTGCGAGGTGGCGTCATCAACATGACCACCACTGCAGCAAGGGTAGCTCCGCTGGCAGCCGCTGCGGCGGCTCCACCAAATGCTTTGTAGGCCACCGCTGCCCCGGCGACCCCACTGCTTGTAGGTTCTGGCATTCGTTACTCCAAAAGAAAAGCCGCCAGGGCGAACCATGGCGGCGGTTTACAAAACGGTACGGTCAGTTCAGGCTGCGACGACCGGGATCGGAAAAACCCTAGGCGGTCTTTCCCGATATGGTTTCACCTGCTCAGAAAATCCGAAAACGTCCTTTCGGAGTTCAGGTAGGTCGCCTTCTATGTAGACCGGCACCAGCCCACTCAGAAATTCGATCCCCGCAGCAAAGATCGGCAACGCATCTGAGTACGCGTTATTGCAGGACGCCTCCCAAAGCGACCCTTCCAAGAACATGCATGCCCCTTTGCAGATGTGAAGCACAGGGCACTTTGGACAGTCTTCGCGCTTGGACCAATGCGTTGAGGTGCGCAGCGCCACCGACGCAAGATCGCTGACATGTCCAATTCGGTGACTCTCGCCATTTGGAGCGATTGACTGAGCGCTAACGTTTTGGCAGGTCAGCACATTGCCGCGAAGATCAACCGCTATCGAATCGGTGTGATCCATGCCACACTTTTGCGCCACACTGGATGCAGGACGTTGTAGGCGGATGGAGTTAACGAAGGAGGCAACCCGATCCCTTGCACCGGAAACCCTGTCCGCCTTGCCCTGACGGATCTCCTGGAAGGCCGTCCGACGAAATGCTTGCGCTTCATCAGAAGGCAGAGACAGCGCCAAGCCACCCGGGTCGTAAGCATCAACAAATGCGCCCTCGGCGATCATGACGTCCAGGTCTCCGGTCAGATCGGTGAAGAACTGCTGAATCGCGGCCCTGGAGATGTTTGCGCGGTTGAGCATTGCATTGAAGCTCACACGCCTCTTCGGTGCGAGTCGCCGATAAAGATCCAATATCGCTGCGCGCTTTTCAGGGTCATCAAGTGGATCAGGCCCTCGCACATGCTGCCCCGGACCATCGTGAGAGATGCCAACACTAAAGCCCATGTCATCCAGCCATTGATTGAGGTCGGCGTTCAGCAGCGATCCATTGGTGATCACTGAAAAGCCAGCGCCTGGGTACTTCCGACGAAGGGCGTGAGCGAGCGGACGTAGGGTCTTGATGTAAACCAGGGGCTCCCCGCCCCAGAACTCAATACGCTCGGGCGGCATGGTTACCCACCCATCTAGCCCCGCAACAAAGGCGTGAACCTCGTTAGGATTCGTTTCAGCAGCCCGCGGCACAAAGCGTTGAGAACAGTACTCACACTCGTAGTTGCATGACAGGCCAAGAGAGATCTTCAAGACCCGAGGGGAATCCTTTCGGGCTGGGGTGTCTTTGCTGGTGGCGAAGGGTTGACTTGCGGGCTGGACGGCTGCAATGGACCTCACAACCGACTGCCCGGTTTGCAGGTTAGTGAGTTCCGAGGTCTGGTTGTCGTATCGGAGGGTTGGACCTGCTGGCCCGCCCGGAGTGACGGTATGAATGACAAAAGTACTCATGGTTTCCTATTGGTAGAAATTGACTGCGCGCATCACGCAATCTCCATTTCGAAATGAACCTCGACGCTTGGTGTCGGCGCACGGTAGACGTGGCCAAAGTGCACCAGATGGCTTGGAAAAACGAGTAGGCGATCAGGCATCGGATCGATGAACCGAACCCTCTCCTCAGTTGGCAGTACCTTGGTGCCAAAGGGACCCACTGGGCTTTGAAGGACCAGCGATCCGTTGTGATCCCCACACGCATGCTTGGGTTCAGCTGCGGCATCTATCCAGTAGATGGCAGACAGCACAGATGGCTCAACATGCGGAGGGACAAAATCGCCATCAAACTGAACCAGTTCGCGACCGGTGATGGATACGACACGGACCCCAAATGCAACTTCTGCCGCCCTAGCGACCATGGCAAAGAGAGCCTCAAAAACCGGCTCTTGGACTGCCAGAGACTCCCGGTTAGCTCTAGACCAGGGTTTCCCGTTCGTGTTGTTGGCCCGGTATGCGGCCAGGGCACGCTCGCAGAGAACGCTGCGTTCGCGTTCAGATATGCCCAGTTCCGTTACGAGGACTGGGACCGCAAACAGCGCTTGGAACATCAGATAACCTCAAGCGTGATGTCGTCCACGCCGGGAAAGTACTTCCAGCCTGCTTTGATTCGAACCTGCTCACCTGGGCTCAAACCAGTGGCAAATACAGGGACGGCGGCAATGCCCTGATTCGTGGTGACCCTGGCCCGAGGTAAGACACCTGAGACCGCTTCCAGATAGACGGTTGCCTGCCTTTCAATCGGCTGTTCGGCAGCATCCTCAAGTTGAATAGTGATCGTCGCCTGGCCATCGGCTGCGATGGTTGACGGAGCCGACAAACGCAGGTGCGGTAGCAATAAGGTTCTGTGTGTTCCGCTTGAAGCCGCTTGGCTCCACTCAAGATCCAAATCACCGTCAAGTGAGATATCAGCGTCGCGGCATCGCTGGTTCATGTTGACGGTCAGAAACAGCTCGTCGTCTGTAGCATCGGCAAACGGCACATTGATTCCCAGAATCAAACTCTGCTGCGACATCGTTGCGAACTCTGTTGCTGCAAGTCGTGCAGGAAGTGTTGCCACAAAAAGGGAAAAAAGCGGACCGAGACGCCCATCCTTAAGCGACAGGAAATAGCACTGGTGGTCGCACCAGTCGGGGCGGTTTCTGAGCGCTGCCAGATTGACTCGCACTTCCTGTTCCTCTGCATCAAAGACAGGATCTTCTTCGGAGTGACCAGTTCTGGCCAATCGGTATCGAACGATCAACGACCTGCTTTCCAGCTCGCGGGTGATGGCGACTTGATGGAATGCGTAGGGATGAAGAAGCGGGTTGCGTACTGCAATGACTTTCATGGTCGCCCCCATCAGCAGCAGCAGTCGCAAGCACAGTTGCAATTGCAGTTGTAGCTATACCTATAGGTTCTCAGTGCCACCGAAGAGCCTCCATCCTCCAGCACCAGACGGTCAACGGACACGTTTCCACAGTTGGTCTGCTGCACGGCAGACGTAGCACCCGGCCCGTTGTAGCAATTGCCAGCGTTACCGCTGCAATTCCCTGAAAAGAACCCGCAGTTGGTGACTGTCGAGAAGAAATAGTCATGCAACCATCCATAGTTCGCGGTCCACATGGATCCGCTGTTATTCATGTACATGTCCCAGTTACCGTCGGACTTCAAAAAGCCCATCAGGTTGCTGTTGACATGCAGATAGCGGGTCACGTTGTCCGTGTCCTGCATATTGATAGTTGGGGCGGTGTTCTGAATCGTCAGATTCCCCGTCATCGTGTCGCCGGTCTTTGCGACCCGGCTCGACAGGTCAATGTTGACCGTCGCATTGCCAGCGGCATCAGGCCCGGCACCGTTGACCGACCTCACAAACGCGGTGGAGTCATAGCCATCGAGCTTGTCAGCATCGGCGGCCTTGGCGCTGATGCCGAGATAGGCGGCGTTGTGGTTGTGTGTGCTCGCAGCAAAAGCGCTCGCATGCTGACCATCGAGCAGGTCGGCATCCAGTCCAGTACCTGCACCATCCACTGTCAGCAACTTCGCCAGAACATCGGCTGCCGTGTAGCTCGAGGCATTGAGCTTGGCTGCGAACTGCGTATCAATGCCGCTTGCCAAATCCATGATGAAGCGCCAGTTATCCGGGTTGGTCCCGATCAACTGGTAGAGCTTCAACTGGTCAGTGCGGTAGCACAGCATCCCGATCTGAAGGTTGGTCGTCGGGAAGGTGGTGCCGCTGTTGCATGAAATGGCCGTCTTATCGTTGTTAAGAATCTCGATCAGAGAATCGGACAGCGTTCTGGACGACGGTATATCGGTGAAGTTTTGCATCTAGTACCCCTGTGCAATCCAGGTGAAGGAGCCGGTCACGCGGGAGCCGGAACTGTTTTCGAGGACGGCGGTGAAGCCAGTCGTGGTAACTGCGCCTAGCAGCCGAGGGATGGCCACGGCGGAGCCCCCCTTGTGGGTCATGGTCACCTCAGGCGCGACCCTAAAGCTGCGCGAGAAGTAGATCGAGGCTCCGGCCGCTGGATCGGTGATCTGGGCAGTACCTCGGTCGAAGATGTCAGGGACGTCAACC
>Ga0222712_10001000_pt1 | contig 36079 bp, 26 predicted proteins | sample C33_657DmetaG_FD_165043 | JGI IMG/M metagenome (GOLD analysis project Ga0222712, IMG submission 165043) | Estuarine water microbial communities from San Francisco Bay, California, United States - C33_657D | ecosystem: Environmental > Aquatic > Marine > Unclassified | place: USA: California... | reverse complement strand
GGGATCCAGGCCCACAACCTGGCTGTAAAACGCCAAGAGGTAATAATCGAAGCCGTTGGATTTGATACCAAAGGCCATAGCGCCCATCCCGTAAAAGACGCGCGTGTGCCAAGGAAGCGGTGGCGTAGGAATTGGCGATTGCGAGATTGGTTCTAACGGTGGATTCACGGTCGCCATGCCAATCTAATTTTTGATTTCTGAGCCGAGGACAGATTTGTATTCCAGAAATTCATCAAATCCAATCTCGCCCCATTCACGGCCATTGCCTGACTGCTTATAGCCGCCAAATGGTGCGTTGAAATCCGCATGGGCCGCGTTCACGAAAACTTGGCCCGTGCGCATCTTTCGAGCCACTTCGACAGCTTCTTGATGTTCGCCCTGAACATAGCCGGACAAGCCATAGGGCGAATCATTGGCGATCTCGATCGCGTTATCAACCGTGTCGTATGCAATGATGCTCAGCACAGGTCCGAATATCTCTTCTCGTGCAATTGTCATATCATTGCTGACATTTGAAAAGATCGTTGGCGCAATAAAATAGCCGCTCCTAACACCATCGGGCCTGTCTGCGCCGCCGGTTTCCAGCTTGGCGCCTTCTTTGACACCTTCTGAAATCAGCCGCACAATTTCTGCATGCTGACGTTTCGTCGCAATCGGGCCGATAGCCGGCGCCGGCGCATCCCAACTTGTCGCCAGCGGGATGGATTCGGCGACCTCAACTGCAATTCTAGTGGCCTCTGCCACTTTGTCTGACGGAACCAGGAGGCGCGTGCCCGCTGTACAAGTCTGGCCCACATTACTCATAATCCCTTGAACAGCCCTGCCAACAGCATCCTTCAAATCGGCACTTGGCAAAACAATATTGGCTGACTTGCCGCCAAGCTCGAGCGATACTCTTTTGATCGTATCCGCCGCTGCCTTTGAGACGTTGGCTCCGGCCATCGTAGACCCAGTAAAGCTGACCATATCAACATCTGGATGCTCAGCTATGGACGCACCCACTACTCTACCAGGTCCATTGACAAGATTGAACACACCAGGAGGCACACCAGCTTCGTGGATAACCTCAGCCAGCAACAGTGAATCCAGGGATGTTTGTTCAGCCGGCTTCAGAACGATCGTACAGCCTGTTGCCAATGCCGGCGCAACTTTGCACGCAACCTGGTTCAACGGCCAATTCCACGGAGTGATCAACCCGCAAACGCCAATGGGTTCGCGTCGTATGGCTGTAGTGCCTTGAATCTTCTGAAACTCAAAACTCTCCAGAACTTTGGCCGCGGTTGAATAATGGGCAATGCCGGCCGGGACTTGCGCCCTGCTTGACCACCAAGTTGGTGCTCCCATTTCCATGCTAATTGCTTCTGAAAACTCGTCAGCTCGAGCTTTGATTCCAGCCGCAATCCGTTCCAACATGGCCCTGCGATCTTCAACGCTAGATTGGGAAAACTCCTTGAACGCCTCCCTGGCTGCTGCCACCGCACGAGCGACATCATCTTCTCCACCGCCAGCAACGGTTGCACAAACTGTTTCGGTGAGGGGATTCACAACCTCAAATATTGACGGATTCAATGGATCAACCCATTCGCCGCCGATATACAGTTTGCTGTGTATTTTCATTTGATATGCCTCTTCTATGTGCTGCTTGCTCAGTCAAAAAAGTTGCGATCAGACTTTCGCCTGATCGCTAGTCTTTGCTCACCAAATTCCCAGCATCTGGTAGAGCGGAGAGTTCTACTAAAACTTGCCGCGCAGGGTCAGTCCATAGGTCCGTGGCTCTTGGACAAATGCACCACGTGCTCGCTGGCCAGAGAATCCTCTAAGCGGAATATGGAATGTCAAAAACCTTGTCCGCACATCAAAAAAGTTGCGAGCCCAAGCCTCAATGGTGAACTTCTCATTTGCAGTTCTAAAACCAAGGCGAAGATCCAACTTCGCGTTCGATTTCTGGATATCAAATGGTGCCGCAATGGCGGCTGCCACCGCGTCCCGTACTTGAGCTTCGGTCGTCAGACCAAAGGTCGCAGGTCTTTCAGTAGGCAAAGTACTGGTGCGCCTTTTTGATTCATAACGAACCGAGAAACCTGCGAACATCGAGGCGCCGCTTGTGTTAATCTCGGTATCAACATTGGCACCACCAATCACAACCAATTTTGGCGCATTCGTGAATTGCTGACCGCACAATGCAGTGACAGAGCCGTTGAAATTCGCATCTGTCGGATCAAATGTGGTGCAATCATCGGGATATTTGGCGTCTGTATAAGTGGCAGCCAGGTTTAGGGATAATGCGTCAGACAACGCATAGGCTGATTCAAATTCCACACCCTTGGAGCGCGCTTTATCGACATTGAATGTGTTAAACCTTGTGCCATCATATTCCAGCACCTGAAAATCCGAAAGATCAGAATAGAACAAGGCAATATTTGCCCAGGCCCGGTTGTTCAGGAATACGGATTTGAAACCCAATTCAAAGGCATCAATTTTCTCTGAGCGGAATCGCGGATCTGCACCGCCAACCGCAGCGGAAACATCAAGGTTAAATCCACCGGACTTAAATCCATGCGTAAATCCACCATAGACGAAGGTTTGATCTGCAACTTCGTAGCTTAAATTTGCAGTATAGGTGAGCTGGTCATCCTTGAAATCTCTGTCAAATGGTTGTGGGATTAGATTCAAGTATGAAGTCACAAATGTATTTGCCGCGTTCGTATTTGCAAATTGGGTGAAGAAATTATTTGGGTCGCTAGGATCATATAGACCGGAATTGAATATCCAACAGTTCGATTGAACAACTGATGCCAGTCGTGCGGGTCCCCTTGCGCCAAAGAAACCATTCGTCCCATTGTACAGACCAAAATTAGGTGAAGTTAAGCTTGTCAAATTGTTGAATGTTGCCTCGCAGGCGTTGTGCTGTCCGGGAACTTGGTGGCCGACTTGGGCATCTTTCTTTTCAGTGATGTATCGAGCACCAAGCGTCAGATTTAGCCCGTCAGTAAGCTCCAGCACATTGTGAGTGAAGACCGAAAAAGAACTGCCATCTTGCTGTGCCCTTGGCGCGGCATAGTCGCCAGCTGCATCTACGCCGTTAGAAGCAAAATTTAGCTCATTGAAACGTGCAAAACCAAACGAACCGACGCTAACGCCCGCCTGCATATCCCGCAAAAATACCAAAGCATAACGTTGATCGATCTTCTCATGCGAATAGTATGCCCCAATTAACCAATCCAAACTGTCTTCAAAGGCATTCCCTTGAAGCCTGAGCTCATGCGATGTCGACTTAATCGTGGTGCCGTTTAGCGCATCCAAGTCCACATTTGGTAAGATAGCTTCAGCTTCGGGGCAGGGACCAACAGCGTATATTTCAAGCGAAGTGTAATCGCCGCGACAAGAATCAGCATTCGATTCGCCATAATAACCTTGATAAGAGAGGTTTGCGAAAGGCAATTCCACATCATACGTGGCGCCAACATTCCAACCGTTATAAGGGTTGGTATAGTTGCTGTCGTTCGCCAACCCTTCTTTTAGGGCTCGGCGACCAACAAAGTCAGCCCCTGCTGTTCCGCCAAATGCAGAAAATGGTGCCGAGTTAGCCTGAATAAAGGGTGAGTGACGCAACCACACCGCCGAACAACATTGATCATCCCCTCGAGAATAACCAGCAAATAGACGCAAAACGCCTGCATCTTCTAAGTCAAATAGCAACTGTCCGCGAACGGAAGATCGGTCTATCGAGCTAGAATCATATCCGTCCGGGCCAATAACATATCCATCACGCACAGCATGCGAGCCAGAGACCCGAAGAGCTACTTTTCCTTCAGAAACCGGAACATTAAACCCGCCGCGAACCTTGAACAGATCGTAATTGCCGGCGGAAACATCGAAGAATGCTTCTGTATCATCAAGGTTTGGCTTGTTGGTCTTTATGACCAAAGCGCCTGCCGAAGTGTTGCGACCAAAAAGCGTACCCTGCGGGCCCCTTAGGACCTCAACTTGCTGAACATCATTCAATTCACCAAGGACCGCACCTGGGCGCGGGATGTAAAACCCATCCACAAATGCGCCGACCGAACTTTCAATACCAATATTGTTACCGGTGGTTCCAATCCCGCGCAAACGAAGCGTCAGCCCGCCAGTCGTACTATCCGAGGAGTTCATCTGGTAGCTAGCGGCGGCCCGCTCCAAATTTGTAATGTCTGAAACGCCGGTACGCACCAACATTTCGGCATCTACGACTGTAACGGCAATCGGCGTCTCAACAATGGACTGTTCGCGCTTTGTAGCGGTGACGATTATTAGATTTCGGTCGCTCTCTGGTTCGCTCTGCGCTTGCGCAGAAGGGGCCTCCTGCTGAATATCATCATTTGCCGATGCAATCCCAGGCGCGCCCATATAGCCAAGGGCGGATGCAATCAAAGCAAATCTTGAGGTTTTGCCCCAAAAATCAGATTGATCGCCCAAGTTTAGTTTGTTGTGATCGTTGTTGCTCAAGATACCCTCCTCAGGTGCCGCAAAATAATTTTGCTTATTTCTATAGCTATCAGAGCACGTTCACGGAGGTATGATCATAATGATCAATTTTCGACAAATTCGATCTGCCACACATTCCAGTTGGAAAACCTAACACAATGCCTTCGTGGCTTCGCCCCATTGCGCGTACTTCAACAGATTCACACCTTCAATCGGCTTAAATTGAGATATTGGTGCCGCCGTAAAGCCCTGCAAACAGCTAGAAATCGGCCAAGAGAAAGCTTGCAATGTCTTCAGCATAGTTGGCGATATCCTCGCGAGCAGCTCTGCATTCGTCTAAAGTTATTGCTGTCTCAAAGGTATTATTTTCCGGATATTCCATCTAGGTTGCGCGTGGGCGGTTTGGTCAGGCGTTGTTGAGATGCCACCCACAATGTACTTATGAGTCCCGGTCAAAGCCCCTTTAATCACTCGATAGCTTGCTAATGACCGGCATTTATCGAGCTTCTTGTTCGCAAATTATGAGGACCGAGCTCATCAAGACTTCTTATTCCCATCAGTTTCATATCTCGTTCTATTTCTGTCCTCATGTTTCCAAGGGCGCGTTCAACTCCAGCTTGGCCTGAGGCAGCCAATGCATACAGATAGAATCGTCCTCCTGATACCGCTTTTGCCCCCACGGAAAGCGCTTTTAGGACATGAGTGCCGCGCTGCACTCCTCCTTCACAGATCACATCAATCTTGTCTCCAACCGCATCACAAATTTCTGCCAGCTGATCAAAAGGCGCACGAGCGCCGTCAAGTTGACGTCCACCATGATTGGAAACCATAATTCCTGTGCAACCAATTTCGACAGCTCGTAGCGCATCCTCAACACTCATGATGCCCTTCAAAGCGAATTGCCCTCCCCATTGGGAGCAGAGTTTTTCAGCGTCGTCCCAACCCATCGATTGGTCCAGCATAGTGGAGAAATAGTCTCCAACGGATACTGCCAAATTTGTGCCCTGTCCCACGTGACCAGATAAATGGGGCATGTCGAATTTCTCTTTCGTCAAGAAATTCCAAGCCCACATCGGGTGGGAGGCAAAACTAGCCAAGGAAGATAGAGTCAGCTTTGGAGGAGACTTGAAGCCGGTGCGCAAGTCTCGTTCACGATTTCCTCCCGTTATTGTATCCACGGTTAAAGCCATGACCTCAAAATTTGCATCCCGTGCACGCTCCAAAAGTGTATCGTTAAGGTCGCGATCCTTGTGGAAATAAAACTGAAACATTTTGGGGCCCGATGCGATCGGGGCGATTTCTTCCGCTGAAACCGTTGCTAACGATGAGATCCCAAACATAGTGCCATATCTTGTCGCGGCTCTTGCAACAGCACGCTCTCCCTCATGATGGAACAAGCGCTGCAGCGCGGTTGGAGCACAATAGAAGGGCATGGCTAGTTTTTGCCCCATCACCTCGACGCCCATATCAATTTGTTCGACGCCTCTTAGTACATTCGGAACCAAGTCCACGTCTTCAAATGCTGCGCTATTTCTGCGGTATGTCACTTCATCATCAGCAGCGCCATCAATGTAATGGAAGATGGGACTAGGGAGACGTTTTTTCGCTAATCGGCGGAAATCTTCAAAATTATGACAGTCTCTAAGGCGCAACTCAATATTCCTTGATTTTGGCTCGCGTGTCAAAGCACCCAACGTTTGTTAAGTGTCCTTTTTGCGGTTTCATTCTTTCGTCATCCTCGCGCATTACAAATTGTGAAAACCTGATTGGCATTCGACTGCTGGGGTTTCGGGCTTTGTTGCCTACACCTAAGAATATTGAAAAATGGCCAAATATTGAAATCTCTGCACTTATCACTCTACCCAAACTACCATGAGAGTCTTTGACGAATTGCTTCAATAATTGTCAGTTTGGTGCGGCCAGTCAGTCAACTTCGGGTGCGGTCCCATGCGAAAAATGACGGATAACCGCCATTATGTGAAATGTCGGAAAGTGGGCCGCTAACAGAAGGACCGCTTTTGAAAAATCCAGGCGCCAAGCGGTCTCCGCGAGATCAAATCCATATCTCTAGGACCGCTAGTCGAAAAGATTGAAATCGAAAGGGAAGTTTAGATCGTCTCCATAAGCAGAAGACGCCACTGCGACTCAAAGCCTCACCTTGCCTTTGAACTACTTAGCCACTAGTGTTCCACGAATGTTCTCGGAGGCAGATCATGTCTGACAACAGCGCAATCGAATGGACCGACGCCACTTGGAACCCGGTGACGGGCTGCACGAAGATTAGTCGAGGCTGTGACAACTGCTACGCTGAAAGATTTTCTGAGCGGTTCCGTGGAGTTCCGGGCCATCCGTTCGAAAGCGGTTTCGACCTTACACTTAGACCTGCTCGGTTAGAACAGCCACTTGGCTGGCGACGTCCCCGAATGATCTTCGTCAACTCGATGTCAGACCTATGGCACAAGTCAGTTCCGTTCGAATACGTCGATAGAGTTTTCGATACGATGGAGAAGGCCGATTGGCACGTTTATCAGCTCCTGTCGAAGCGCAGCTCTCTCATGTCGAAGTACCTCCGAAAGCGGTATCGAGATCGGCCCTGCCCTCAACATATTTGGTGCGGGGTTTCAGTCGAGGATGCCCAAGCTAAAAGTCGAATTTTGCACCTCCAAGGCTCGCAAGCGGGCGCGCGTTTCCTGTCGATTGAGCCATTGATCGGCCCGGTGGGAGAATTGGACCTCTTTAATATTGACTGGGTGATTGTGGGCGGAGAAAGCGGTCCGCGGGCAAGGCCAATCGATCCCCGTTGGGTTCGAGAGGTGCGAGACCAATGCATAGAGCAAGACGTCGCCTTCTTCTTCAAGCAATGGGGTGGGTTCAGGCCCAAGGACGGTGGAAGGAAACTCGACGGGCGAGAATGGAACGACTTCCCCCAAAAATTCAAGGCTGCGGTGGAGAATGCTGACTAATGGCTCAGCCTCCGGTGCTGCCGCGAGAGTACCACGATCGCGAGCAAACGTTCGTCAAGCACATTATCTTGCGAGGCTATTTGCAAAAAGTCGCTTATAATATCCTCTCGGCGTGGGACGACTTCACATTCGTTGACGGTTTTTCAGGTCCTTGGGAGGCGAGGTCAGAAGAGTTTGCTGACACATCATTCGGCATAGCGATCAGGGAGCTCCGAGAGGTTCGGGAGTCCTTCCGCCTTCGCGGAAAAACGAAGTGTTTGCGCTGTGTATTCGTGGAGAAGGAGGCGGAGCCCTTCGAACGCCTCAATGGCGCCGCTGGAGGCGCAGCGGACCTTCACGCCCGCGCCATCCACGGCACGTTTGAGGACAATATCCCGGAAGTCCGTCGTTACGTTGGCTCCTCATTTGCACTGACGTTTGTAGACCCAACCGGGTGGAGCATCGACCTCAGCCGCATCGCTCCACTCCTAAGACAACGGGGGGAGGTGCTCATCAACTTCATGTACGAGCATTTCAAAAGGTTTGTGGAGGACGAACGTCCCGAAATACGCGCTTCGTATGACAAGCCCTTCGGCGGCTTGCCTTGGCGCAAGATGATTGACGAAGAGATGTCCAACGGCCTTTCTAAGGAAGAGGCCATTCTGGAGGTCTTCAAAACCGCAGTGAAAGAGGTATGCGGTTTCGACTACGTCGCTAGCGCCCGCATTCGTCATCGCAAACTGGACAAGTCGCATTTTTATCTCGTCTACGGCACGCGGCACCAGAAGGGCTTGGAAGTATTCAGGCAAGTTGAACGCACAGCCCTTAGCGCAGAGGAGTTCTTCCGAATTGAAGCGAAGGACCGCGCAATCTCCGCGACTGGGCAACAAGGACTCTTCGAAGATTTGCCGCACAATGCAGAAGAGACTGCAAAGGTTCATTGGCACGAGGAAGTGCGAAAGGCGCGCATGTGGAGCGAGCAATTTATTGGCGGGGAAGCTGTGGTTCTTTTTGAGGTGCTGGCAAGGCGCATCCAACAGCGCTTCTCTGTTACCCTTCCGGAGTTGAAAGACCTGCTGGTGGATATGAAGAATGAGGGGCTGATCGAGTTTGACGGCCTAACGGGCCAACAAAGAAAGCCACGCCCTGGCGTAACCGTCCGTCGAACCGAGAAGCTTGAAAACGCAGTGCAGAACTGACGCGATCCCAATCCTGGCGTTGCCCACTTCGCACAGTTTGTCGCAGTAGATCCTATAGCTGGTAGGCAGCTCGAATGCTCATCGCGCAAATTTGTTTGGTGGCTGCTTTCAGGCGGAGCCAATTGGCCTTGGAATGTCCGAAACTGAGGCGCAAGGCGGCCATTCTTGGGCCACCATCTCGTCAAATCCCAAAGTCCATCGAGCGGTTGCGCTCTTTGGCGAGCTCGGGTTCAAAAACCTTGGGACTCTTCTCAGCTATGGCTTTTCCGGTCCCCACCTGCGCAGCAGCTTTCAATCGCTCCGTGACTTCCAACGCCGATGATTTCTCGCCTCTGTTCTTGGAAACAGCGGCACCGAGCCTTGCAGCGCTGTCGACCACAAGTGTGAGATGATCGCGAAGCCGGGTCACCGTGACCAGGAAGGTCTTCTGGTTGGCAAGATTGCGCTCGCGGCTATCCATCACCGCAATTCCTCGATCGGAGGTCAGGCCCTGCGCCATGTGAGCATTGAGTGCATAGGCCAGATCAAGGCGTTTGAGCATCGGATCGTCTTTCCCGAGCTTCTTTTCGATGCCCTTGGACGTCTCAACAGTGACCTGATCGCCTTCGATACGAGTGACCCGGGCCCGGTCGGCGTTGAACAGCCCGCGCCGGTGGTCGTTCCTAGTCCAGCGGATGCGATCGCCTTGGTGGACCTCAAGATGGCGCCTGTCGAATAGCGCAAGATTGTCGTCCTTCCCCGCGTGCCCGATACGAGAGGGGTTGAGCTTGCTTAGCCTGCCATGCTTGTCCTCAAGCTCGACAATGCCTTTCCGGTCGTCGACCTTGCGCACCAAATAGTCTCCGCGCTTGAGGCCAAGCGCGCGTTCGAGTTTGGCGACCTCGAGCACCATGCCAGGCCGGTAGGCGGCGAGGTATCGCAGTTCTTCCCGCGTAAGATTGGCGCGGTCGAGAACTTCAAGTTCGAGCTTTTCGGGGCCAATCTCGCGGTTTGCGGCAAGACCAGTCTGGACGGCTTCGTTGACGGCGGCGCGGATCTTGCGACCCGAAGCATAGATCGCGGTCCGCTCCCGCTCTTCTGCCGGAAGCGACAGCCAGCGCTCGGCAGCAACAATCGCTCCATCCCCCTTGGCTTCGACCGTATTGTGCTTGAGGTGGTCAAGCGCCGTGCGGACCAGCCCGGCCTGCGCTGCCGCCTGTGCCTCGCGCAGGATGGGATCGCGCCCACGCAGGTTGGTGTTCATCTGCGCCTGAGCAATTCCTCCCTGCTGCAGGAGATCGAATGGCTTGCCGGCATCGACCGCGCCTAGTTGCTTACGGTCGCCCATGAGCACCAGGCGGTGGGCACCGGCGCGATTGGCGATGCGGATGAGCTGCTCCTTGTCCGCATTGGAGACCATCGAGGCTTCGTCGAGGATAAGGACACTGCCGCCAAGTTCCCTGCGTGCCTCGCGATCGAGGCTGGACCGCCCCTCTGCCTCGCTGATCGGTTTCCAACGCTTGAGGAAACTCGCGAGCGTCTGCGCCTCGATACCCGTGTCGCGTTCGAGCATCTGAACCAGCGTGTTCTGCACCGACAGGCCAAGCAGCTTGTGACCCTCATGGCGCAGCACATCGGCGACCGGCTTCAAGACGCTCGATTTGCCAGCGCCGGCAACACCCTGCACGGCAATGGTCCGATCACGTGATGTCAGGATAAGTCGAGCTGCGCCCAGCTGGCCCTCATTGAGCTTGAAACCCTGATTGACGAGAGCGGAAGCCTGGACACTGGCGTCGGCTCGCCGCTCGGCAAGAATGGGTTCGACAGCGCCCTTTCCTTCATTGGCCCATGCAAGAATCCGAGCCTCGCGCTCGACCTCTTCTCGGCTTGCCAGCCACCCCTTGTGCTCGCCCTTGCCCCGCAGCAGATGCCCTGAACGCACCAGCGAGCGCACTGCTTTCTCGACATCAGCAATGGTGGTTGGCAGGCCAAAATCGAGCGCTGCCTTGTACAGGTCCTCCCGTGCAAAGCCTGCCTCGCGCTGCGCTAGGTGGCGCACTGCCGAAGCCACGGCCTGGGACGCTGCAATCTCTTGCGGCCCCCTTTTGAGAACATGCTCCGAGACGAGAGGATCGTGCTCCTTGCCCTTGATGCGCGCGGCAAAGTCCTTGAGCAGCGCCAGGCCGCGCTCAGCCAGGCAGGGCCCCTTTGCGTCGGCAGCGGTGCGCTCGCTGGCTCTCGTCTTGGCGGTATCGACCAGTCTTGGCAGGTCGAGGCCGACAGTCTTCGCAGCCGCTTGCCATTGCTCGCCCAGGACCGTGCGATCCTCGATCGGCTGCTTGGGCGATCGGGTGGCGAGCGCCGCGATCTTGCCCGCTTCGAGCCCCGGACCTCGGCGTGCTTCGAGCACTTCCTTCCGCCGCGAGGAGAAGGCCATCACCTGATCGCGCGAGATCCCGCAAGCCTCGAAATTGCCGTGCTTGCCAACCGGGCCAGTCTCGTAGCCAAGCTTCTCGACTGCGATCCGGAAGCGCGCCATGGCGATCGAGTTGAGCAGAGTGCCAAGCGCAAAGAGCCTGTCGTTCTTGAGCGTTCGCCACTTGCCGTCCTTGCCCTGGGTCACATTGGCAACGACGGCATGGAAGTGCAGATTGGGCTCCTGGTTGCGATTGGTATCATGCTGGAAAAGGCCGACCGCGAGATTGCCAGTCGCAACGGTCTTGATCTGGCCTCTGTCGACAAGGCGGGTTTCAGCGGCATTCTTCTCGGCCCATGTGAGCGCCTCTGTTACCGCCTCGCGATAGGCAGCAACGATCCGCTCATCCTTTCCGACCAGGGCCAACAGAGACCAGCTTTTGGGGAGCGAAAAGGTCAGATCGGTGCCCGGCCGATGTGCCTGTCCAGGATTGCCGACGCTCGAGCCATCGGGAAGTTCGCCGCGCAACAAGGCATCGAATTGCCTGGTCTCAACGCGCCCTGATAGGCCAAGTGATTTCGCGCCTTCGCCGACCCACTGCCCGGAACGATCGGCATCGGCCCGGGCGTAGTAGTTGTCGTCGGCAAAGTAGCTGGCGGCAGCAGAAGGCGATCGGACATTGGCGATCGAGAGCATGGCCCTAACCCTCGATTAGACGCACTGATTGCACTGGCTTGGGCATCAAATATCCGGCTCGATATCGCCCACATCGGGTTCGTCACGGTCAGGTACATCCCTCTCCTTGTCGTGGGCCGCGCCTCCAAGAAGATCGCGCTGTCGTCGCTCGTGATCGGCGAGAGTGCGTTGCTCTTTGCTTTCCTTGACTGGATGCGGATGAGGACTGACGCCGGGCCTTTCTGACCGCTCGGCGGCGTGATCATTGGGCGCTTTGCGGCTGCCGGGTTCGAGTGGCAGTTCGCTCTGTCGACCGGTCGATTGATCAACTGGCAGGTGCCCCTTGTTGGCGGCTTCTGCAGCAGCTTGTCTGTCCTGTGCTGCACACATCTGGTCGTCCGGCGTCACCTCCTGCGATTTGCCCTTCGCGTGGCGACCTTGTGATCTGCGATTGGGACGTTTCCGCTGGTCGCCATCGGCATCCCGGCCGGGATGCTTGTCGTCGCGGCGACGGCGTTCACCGGAATCGTCGCCGTCGCAGCCGCGTTGTCCGGATACTTCCCCTTCGTCCGGTCCGACTTTCACCGGCTTGGCCACCGTTTTCGCGGGTCGTTGGATCGCGCGAGGGATGAACCCTTCGGCAATGCGAGGCCAATGCCGGGGCTCTAGAGTGACCGGTGCGGTCGGAAGTCCTTCGGGAAACTTGATGTAGCCTTCAAGGCTCTTGAGCCCCATGAACTCATCGGGAAGCAACAAGGGAGCGATTTCGCGGCGGGCTGTCAGGCTCACCGCATCGCGGGCGCTGTTGTGACCATAGCTCTGGTTCTCTTCGACCTCGCGGACCTCGCGGTGGCCGACCGAGTCCGAACACCAGGTAGCGGTCTCGCGGTCGGCCGTACCGAGCATGAGCTTGGTCTTGGCGAGCGACGACAAGGTCATCGCCATGTTCTCTCCATAGACCTCCTTGAGCTTGGCAAAGGCGTGCACACCTGTGACGATCGCACCGCCGTAATTGCGCGCTGTCTGCAGGCCCTTTTCGAGCGAGGGAAGCCGGTGCAGCGCGCCCAATTCGTCGATCAGGAACCACAATTTGAGGTCGGGCGTGGTCCGCCCTGTCATCAGCGTGTTGATCGCCGTGTCGAGCCACAATGTGAGCATCTGCGAGAGCACGGTAAGATCTGCGTAGCGCGCTGAAAGGAACAGGAACGATCCTTCCTTGCCCTCGCCTTTGACCCAATTTCGGATCGAAAAAGGTTCGCCCTCGGTGGGCAGCAATTGCAGCGCCTTGGCGTTCACGTTGAACACCGCACGCACCGATTCAGCCATCTTCGCAGCCTGGGGATCGGTCATTGGGCCCGCCATCGTGTCTTCGAGCAGCTTGTGCAGGTCAGGAAGATTGGCGTTCATGAGGTCGCTTGCGAGCGCCGCGTTGGTGCCCTTCCCCTTCTCGAGCAGCTTGAGACAGGTCTCGACGAAGAGCGTCCGAGCGCCGAGCACCCAGAACTGCTCCGCCCCGCCGCCATCATGCGGCACAAGCGATTCCGCAGCGGCATGGAACTCGGCGCTGGTGGTGCAATCATTGAAGACGCTCCATGCCGGACAGCGGGTATCGAGCGGGTTGAGGATGACATCGCGATCGGGCTCGTAGAAGCCCTCGATAAAGGCGCCCGTGAGATCGAAAATGACCGCGCGCTCTCCCCTCATGCGGATCTCATCGACAAGCTCGAAGAGCGCCACGGTCTTGCCCATACCGGTGGTTCCGACGAGCATGGCGTGACCCTGCTCCTGCCGCCACGGGTAGCTGACACCGGCGATATGCGCGGGCGTATAGAGACCCGCAGCGCGCAGGGCCGTTTCGCCTGCAAGGCGCCATTTCCAGCCCATTTCGCGGCCGTACTCGCGGGCGCGGGCGCGGCGGTTGTACCGGGCTATATCGGTCTCAAGTTCGCTCAGGGAAACGAGCTGCGCACCGCGCAGGTGACGCTTGCGTTTCGAACGCTCGCCGAAGTGCTCGGCGACCCACCAGAAGGCTGCAAGGAGCGGGGCGAGCCAGAGCGCAGATAGCAGCATGGCCTGTTTTGCGGTGGCGAAGAACAGAGTCCAGGCCTCGCGCATCGGCGGGAAGTCCCTCACCACTGCCATGGGAAAGGCAACCAACTCGCCATCGGGCAGCCGCAGGTTCACCAGCTTGTCCGGATCGAACTCCATGAAGCCATAGGCAGAGGCATAGACATGCATCCACAAGAGGTAGGCCTGGTAGTCGGTAAGCATACTGCTGACCCGCCACCAGACGGTCGCCAGAACGACCAGAACAGAGACGACAAGCGGGAGCTTGAAACCCGCAGCGAACATGAAACCGAAGTGCCCGAGAAGCTGGGTGCCGCGCGTGAAATTGACGATGCTATTCTTCATTGCTCGTCTCCTTTTCGCGCGAAGGAATGAAGCCGAGCTGTGCGAGGCGGCGATGGTAAGCGGCATGAGTTCGCTTGCGCAGAGTGTCGTCGGAATGGCTCGCAAGCAGTGCATCGAGCGCGGTGGTGAGGAACACCAACTGGCGGGCCGGATCGGTCCCGCCGGGACGGTCGGCATGATCGTTGTCGCGGTTCCAGGCGGCGACCAGATGGTCGCGAATGACCACGCTCACGCTGGTCTCGCGGAGGTTAGACTGCTCCAGAATCCAGTCCGCGATCAGCGGCGGGACGTAGGTCTGGAGGACCCTGTAACGTTGCATCTTTCCAAGCTCCTTGTGCTGAAGAAGCCTGGTTCGACCTGCGGAAGGTGAGGATCACAGTAATTCACGGTAGGGGTGTAGGAAAACAAAAAGTTCCCTATTTATTCCAATATCTTAGGTTAAGGTGATTTGTCTCCTATTTGCGAATCCAATTCGCGATTTGCGGTCAAATCGGTCGGTGCACACGCCAAATTTGCGCAGCAACTGATTGAGAACATTGATGGAACATTGGCGGCCCCGCTGCGTACGGTGTGCCTCCGTCTCCAATTGCGCGGGTGGTGACCAGTGATCCTGACCGTTCTTTCTCAATGGTCATTCCCAAACCTTGCTGTACGAGCGTGAGCAACCATTTGCATTGGCCAATGCCTGCAAGCGGTCATGTCGAAGCTACACCCTCAACAAGGGACCGCACCTGCGCAAGAGGGACCTTCAAAGGACCATGTGTGAAGCGGCAGGAACGGGACCTGTCGGTCCTGCCGCGCGCGCTGGTCCGACCTGGTCGCGGTGCGCAAGCGCGTGCGGGGCCCGGAACAAAGACACCGCGCCCGCAGGAGCACCGCCGCAGGTGGTGCGGGACCGAGCGCGTCACCAGCCCCGCTCCACATCACGCCTAGGCCCTCCACCTGCGAACACGAAAAAAGGGCGGGAACCGTCACCGGCTCCCGCCATGTTTGATGGTCAGAACTCGTCGAGCATGCCGCCATGCACCGTATGCACCACACGGCTGGCCAGATGTGCTGGCAAGGCGTTGTAGTCACCTTCGTCGAGAGCGAAGTATCCAAGGTCGTCATCCTCGACGACGTGCTGGTCGAAGAAACTGTGCAAGGCCCGCCGTTCGGCAGTGGCGAGTGCTTCGAAGTAGCTGTTCGAGTTCGATTCAAGATTGCCAAGTGTAGTCATGATTTCCTCCTGATATCTTTCGGTGAGACGACAGGAGGAAGGCGGATGGGCGCGGTGCCGGCGGGTCAGGGATCGCCCGCATGGGCGACCGCGAAGCGGCGGTGGGGGCAACGATTTTGTCGTACCGAAGTGCAAGCGTAGGGGAGGCAAAATGGTGGGGCCCCGCCGTCCTTGACGCGCCGGTGCCGGGCCCGTCACCCTTGAAAGTCCGTGGGCCAGGCCCCTCCCCCGCCCGATGAAGAGCGCCCGTGCCAATCATCTGCAAAAGGACTTTCCTACAGGGTCTTGCCTGGTCCATTGGAACCCGCGGGAGGAACGCGAAAGGGGAGTAAGGACGAACTCCAATGCCATCGAAACGAAGCGCTGTAGCCGCACTCCAGAAGCTGGAGGCCGACCGGCTGGCACTCGACGAGCGTCAGAAAGAACTTGAGCGACAGGCTGCACTTGAACTGGGCAGCGTAGTCCTCGGAACGGGCCTCGAAACGTTCTCGAAGAAGGGCCTGGCTAAAGCGGCCGTGGAGCTCGCAAAGCTGGGGGAGGATGAGGCGTTGAAGCGGCTGGGTGCTTCTATATCTTCTCCTCGCTCTCAACAAACGCCTGTGAAGTAGAACGATGAAAGGGGTCCTGTCCGGCTTGGACAGGACCCCTTCGGGAGAGAGATCAACGGGAGAGTTCAGTCGATCTCGGGAGCATCCTTGTTGTCGTCGTTCTCGCCGGAGCCGTTGCCGCGCGAGAGGAAGTCGACCTTGTCGGCGAGGATCTCGGTGCCGTAGCGCGTGACCCCGTCCTTGTCTTCCCACTGGGTGTAGTGGATGCGGCCCTGGACGCTGACCAGCTGGCCCTTGGTGCAGTACTGCCCGACGGTCTTGGCGAGGCCGTTGAAGCAGGTCACCCGGTGGAACTCGCTTTCCTTGGCAGTGTAGCCGTTCTCATCCTTGTAGGTCTTGCCGTCCTTGTCCCGCGCTGGGCGATCGGTGACGACGGTAATCCCGGTGACATTGGTGCCGCCCTTGGTCTCGCGGGTGTCGGGATCGCGAGCGATGCGGCCGGTGAGGATTGCGATATTGGTCATGATACTAGTCCTTCAGTTCCTCAAACCGGAGACCATCTCCGGCTTGCGAACATCCAGAAGAAGCAGGGCATGGGAGGACTGCACCGCAGGCCTGAAGGGCCGAAGGGAAACCTGTTCATGACGGATGGTGCGGGCAGGCGCGCGAAGCGCGACAACACGGCCGTCAAAGGAACGGGTTGCGGCTCCTCAGCTGACCTGGTTCAGGACTGTTCGCGAAGAAAGCCGGATGGGTATCGGGTACGGGTCTGAAGGGTCGCATGATCCCGCTGCAATCAGCTTTCGCCGTCGCTTTCCGATGCTGCCAGGAGATCCATGAAGTTGCGGGCTGCTTCCCGGTCTTCCTCGTTCTCGAACGCCACATCGAGGTCGGGGGCGGACCCGAACATGTGCAGGAACGACCACAGTGCAAAGCGCTTGCCCCTGTCCTCTTCGAGGCCAAGGTCGACCCGGCAATGCTCAATCCCGGCTGCTAAAGTGTCGGGTGATATCTCAGCCATATTGGTCGAGGCAAAGTAGCGAAGGAGAAGATCATCGAGTTGCATTGGAAATCTTGTAGCGTGGCAAATCAGATGCGGGAACGATAAGTGCCGCACCGCTGCAATAACAAGCGTATCCATCCACGAGGAAGTGGCTTCAGAGGCGCTCAGGTAACCGGGATGATCAACAGGGTTGTTCGAAAGCGTATCTATTCGGGCCTGTCGTTACTCTACAATCGACTCAAAGACATTAAGTGCTATGTCAGCTTCGCGACCCGAAGGGCTCGGAGCAGAAATGCAATGAGTTCTCTCCTTATGGGCGGCTTCGAATGGGGCCGCCCTTTTTTCTGGTGACCGGAAGCAATCGCGAAAACGCCGAGCGGGCCTTGCACGCTCACCCGGGACAGCTGCCTAATGGCCCGCGACGATCAACAACCGTGATACGCTGCTTCTTGGCCTCGATCACCAGGCGCTCGGTCACGCCATTGCCCGGAAATGCCACGACGTAGCGAGGGTTAAGAGCGAGCATTTGCTCGTTGCGCTTGAACCCGGCGCGAGCCCCGAGACGACGTTCTAGCCCGAAGGTCAATTGCTGAACTTCGTGACGCTCGGCCCAGGATGCGGCCAGTCTGTCGGCTCCTTTGCCGTCGCCTCCGTGGACGAGAAAGAGATCTGGAACGACATCGCGCACCTTGTCGAGCGTAGCCCAGATGTTGGCAGCGTAGGTCTTGGCGTCGGCCTCGCTTTCGAAGCGGTTGCGGCCGCCGGCGAAGACCACCGGCGTACCCTCGGGTGAATGTGCAGCCTGACGACGTTCGTTGCGCACGCGCAGGAAATCGCGGGCATCGATCACTGCGGAAGTCATGGTCTTCGAATGGCGCGCACGCGATCCCGATACGGGCTTCCAGGAGGAACCGGTTTCGTCGCGATAGAGACCTGCCGCAACCTCTCGCATCTGCTCGAACGCAAACATGCTGGCTTCAGCCGACTGGGCGCGCAGCATTTGTTCCTCGAGGTTCGACGAATGCACTTCGGAGCCGTCGGCGGATGCCAGAAGGGCGCGGATTTCATCCGAGGCCCGGTCCACCTGAACCGACTTGCGGCTGGCAGCGCGGTGGAAGAGATTGACGAAGCCCCAGGCGAGATCCTCGGCGTCGGCTTCGAGCGCGGTGTCGTGAAACAGCGCGAAGAGATCGGACCAGACTGCTCCGAGCGTGTGAGCCATGGCGTCCTCGCAAGGAAAGTCGGATTCGTTGAAAGGGGCAGGCGTGATCGAGAAGCCGGATAGATCGAGACCGGCAAGCTGGCTGGCGAAACTGTCATACATATCGGTAGTCCTCCTGAGACCGGCGAATGCCGGCAGAAGAATTTCCGCGCGGGCCTGTTCGCCGTGCCCAAGAAGGACCGGGACAAGGGAACGCCGCACCGCGGCAGCGGGAAACCCCGCAAGGCAAGGCTGGCGCGGGCCACACGGGCCGCAGCCTTGCGCGGGTTGCGGTGGGACCTGACCGGTCCAGGGCACAAGGACCAGCGAACAGGCCTGCGCGGGATAATGTCGGCGTGGCGCAGGATTTGTCTGGGAGGAATCCCGGATCGGTTCAGGGGCGCTCCGGGAGGCCGAACTGTTCCGGCGTGAAGGCAAGCACCTCTGCGTGGGGGAAAGCTGCGATCGCGGTTAGTCGATCGCCTTCGTGGCGCAGATGCCACCCGCGACCATGGTCCGGTTCCGATTTCGTGAAACCGGCCGGATCGAGCAGTGCCAGGTTGATACCGTCCGGGTCACGCGCGGAGCGCGCCCGGATGGCCTGACCGCCCGCCTCGCGCACCGACACAGCAAGGTCCTGGCAATGCGAATAGTCGTCAGGGTCAAGCCATCGCTTAGCATCGCCCTCAAGCGGCGGCCTGGTCGTATCGGTCAACCGCGTGACCGATACGGGTACGGAAAAGCTCAGATGCTCGCTTGTCCGGTTGCCCGGAACGAACCCCGGCGAGCGGCTGTAGAATTTGAGCCGCCAGTAGGCGGTCTCGGTGATCGCAGTTCCCTCGGCTTCGCTTGCATAGAAGATCCCGGGTCGCTCGTTGGCCCGGCGAAAACGGCTGGCAACCGTGTGGCCATAGCGAAAGGGTGAAGCGAGGAGGTAATGCAACCCATGCGCGGATTTCGGCAGGTCCGGCTTTGCGCTATCTGCCAGTTCTTCAAGCCGCTGTTGCTCGCCAAGGTCGGAGGTCAAACGATTGGTCGAGATGCGATGCTGTGCTTCGACCACACGCCACACCGTTCGGCGGTAGCGGCGGAACTCAGACGCGAGCGCGGTGGGCGTCCACATAGTCGCAAACGGTGATGAGACCCTTGAAGCTGTCGACGAGATCGATCGGGCGCGCATCGAGATCGAGATTGGCGGTCGTCAGCCACGCGCGCGCAGACATGTCATCGCTTCCGAGCAGAGCGTCGAGCGAACGGAACAGCCGCAGGAGGAACTGAGCGGCTTCGAATGACTTCGATGCAGGGTCGAGCTCCGCCTTGCCCGAGCGCAGGCGCGAGGCGGTCGATTCTGATACGCCCAGGATTGCACCAAGTTTGGGGTTGGTGAGGCCCCAGAACTCGGCGATGCGGGCGATAGCAGAGGTGAGCACCTTGCCATCATCGGGCTGCAATTCGAGTGGCTTCGTCGCCATAGCCTATCCTTTCATATGCAAGATATACACTCTTATCCCTCAAATGCAAGATTTCTGACGTTCGAAGACCGCCTCTCCGTTCGAGAAACGCCCGACCATTTTGAGTTCGCCGAACATTCGTTCGAAACGCGGCGCCACTTGGGCGAGCCAGTGGCGCGCAAGGGCCGCGCGCGGGTGATAGAAGTCGGCTTCCCAAAAGCGAGCGTCATCGCGAGGGGCGAGCCAGATCGCGGCAAGCCCGCAATAGGTCGATATCCCGCAATCGGCGAAGGCGTTGCGCAGGAGGATACGGTCCTCGCGACCGCGCCATCCATCGAAGGTCTCGAAGGAAGGAAAGGCTGCCCTTGTGGTATCGATGATCTCGTCGACAAGGCACTCATAGGCCCAGTCGACATCGTCCTCTTCGCCGTCATCGAGCAGGCGAAAGGCTGCCACCGAGCCGGTCGGATAGCTGACGGAACGTCCCATCTCACCGCTCCTCAGGCTGCACTAGCAAGATCGACATCGGTCTCGCCTTCATATGATTGGTATCCACCCAGTTCTAGCAGCAAGGTGGCTGCCTCCTCGGCCTTTGCCGCGGCGGTTAGGATCGCGCGCTCGTCCGATTTGAGGATCTTGAGCCAGGACGCGATGTAGCTGGCGTGATGATCAAGATGCGTGACCGGCAGACCTAGTTCGGCACCCAAAATGGCTGACGATAGCTCGGCGATCAGTTCTTCGGCAGCATAGGCGTCGCTACCGAAGCGGTTCTTGAGATCGCGATCGAGGCGCGAAGAATGACCGGTCCAGTGCGACAGCTCGTGCGCGAGTGTCGCATAGTAGTGGTCATAGGCTTCGAAGAGTTCGGCGGGCGGCATGGTGACGCGGTCGCGCAACGGCTCGTAATAGGCCTGTGCGCCATGATGGCGCAGGTTGGCGCCTACTTGGCCGAAGAATGCATCGAGTCGCTCTTCGCGGCCTTCGGGCTCCAGCGCGGCAACCAGCGGCTTGGGATGGTAGAACTCGGGAAGCCCATCGCATTGGTCGGCATTGAAGACCGAATAGGCCTTCAGCACTCGCCGGCTCTCCGTGTCCTGCTCGCCTTCAGCGTTCTCGACCTCCTTGGTGTACCTCTTATAGAAGATCGCGATGGTCGACTTCTCGCCCTTGCGGACCTGACCACCAAGCTTCTGGCATTGGCGGTATGTCATCCAGTACGGAGAGGCGTATCCGCAGGCATCGGCCACCATCCAGAGCCAGAAGGTATTCATGCCGCGATACGGCGTTCCGCAGGATCGTAGCGGACGAGAAACCGGCAAGCCACGCCACGGCTTGACCCAGGGCTTGGTGCCCTCTTCGAGTTTTTCAATGATGGCGGCAGTAATGCGCCCGGCTGGAGAAACTGAAGCGGTGCGGCGGGACTTGGTCATGGATCGTCTCCTGATCGCCGGAACGGACATGTCCGGGTTCAGGATGAACAAAGCGCCCTCCCCTCTGAGTCTCACCATCGTAGGCGACCTTCGGAAGGAAACGTGAAAAGGCGGCCCGTCCCGATAGGGACGGACCGCCCGCCGAGTGACCTGGACCTGTCAGGAGGGGTCAGGCAGCCTGCTCGGCAATCTCGTGCGCAACCTCGTCATCGGCCGGGTCCGCGGCTTCATCCTCGACCGGTTCCTCAGGTGAACCGAACCGCATGAACTCAGGCACCCACGCTTCCGCTCGCGTTTTCACATCCGCCTCGCCGATGAAATTGCCGGAGAAGATACGCTCGGCGGCGCTCGCCAGCTCTGCCTTCTTCGAACCTGCATAGCGACTGACGAGTTCGGGGCCGCCTGCTGCATCGAGCGCTTCGAGTGTGCGAGCCTTGGCCACACGATCGAAGAAGTTCGCCGCAGTCGGCCGCCACCAATGCGCGGTTTCGATCTCGAGCAGCGACCCGAGGATCTCGTGCAGCGGCGCCGAGCGATCACCTTCGCAGGCAAGGCTCGCGACCAGCGTGCGCGATACGACATGGCCGAGCCAGGCCGAACGTGCTTCATCGCTCAATGCGCGGAAGCGTTCGAACCGCTCGACATCGGTCTCACCGGAGCGCCAGCTTTCGTCGAGCGAAGCGGCGAACTCGGCGAGCGCAGCGCTTGCCGGGGCGTCCTTCGCCTCGAATCCGGCCACCGGTCCCGATGCAACCGAACCGACCAGAGTCGATGCCTTCTTCGCGCGCCAGTCATGCCCATCGGCATCGGCGAGCGTGAAGACCATGAAGTCCAGCGCAAGTGCGGGATCGTTGGCGAGATGGATCGCCAGGATATCGCGCCGCTGCATCGCGAGCTCGTCGAGCAGACGCTGCGACAGCGCCCCGCTCTTGCGCTTGGTATCAGCACCTGCATCCACCGGTTCGACAGCTCCGTCATCAGCGTCGATGACTTCAACTTCGGTGTAGAATTGCGGCACCAATGCCGGTTCGCCATTGCGAGAGAGCACGAGGAACGCTCCAGCCTCCGACTTCAGCTCATCGGCAAGCACCGGCGGTCGGTCGTTGAGATCGCGCATCGCGCGGTCGATCGAGACCAGTTCCTCTTCCGCCTTGGCGATCTCGCTTTCGTCGCTGTCCTCATCCTCGAGGATGGCCGCCGTCCGGTCGTAGTCGGCTTCAAGGTCGCTAAGCTCGCGGGCCTCCTCTTCGGTGAGCGGAGCCGGCTCGCATGGGAGCCGATTGAGGCCCTCGACGAGATCGTGGCTGACATAGTTGCCAAGCGTGGGTCGCACCCAAGCAAGTCCATGTTCTTCCGCGACCTTCTTCGCAGCGTCATCCATCGCTTTCTGGGCCAGGTCTTCGAGCAGCGCGACATCGATCCAGCTCTCGCTGGCTTCGTCGTCGAACAGTTCGCGTTCGATGCGGCCACCTGCAGCAAGGTAGGCGTCGCGCCCGACCAGAACCGCGCGCGGATCGGAGCCACGAACAGTGGCATCGAGCACCATGCGGCGGATGGTGTCGGGCGTGACCTGATACCAGGCATCCTGCAGCTCGGCATAGACGTGTGCCTGGCGGTCGATGTCCGAGATTGCCCCATAGGCCTTGGCCATGTCGAGCGTGATCGCGCCTTCGGCGAGCGCTTCGAAGACACAAGGTGCGAGACCTGCCAGTCGAAGGCGACCCTCGACGAAGCGCACTGTAAGACCGAACCGGCGGGCCACGTCTTCAGTGCTGGCTCCCGCCTCGATGATAGCGGCGAAAGCCTGTGCCTCGTCGGCCGGGTTCATTGCGAGGCGCTGGAAGTTCTCGGCGAGGCTCGCTTCGCGCACTTCGCTTTCCTCGCCTTCGATGACAAGGCAAGTGACCTCGTGGTTCTTGGGAAGCGTGCCCTCTTCGACCAGCGCCTGTAGCTGAGCCAGACGGCGACCACCGGCCTCGACTTCGAACTTGCCGCGCTTGGCCTTTCGCACGACGAGGTTCTGCAACAGGCCTCGGGCGGCGATGTCCGCACGCAATTGCAGATCGGCAAGGACGTCGCTCGACTTGCGCACATTGCGCGGGCTTTGAACGAGCTTCTTCAAGTGAATAGACTGGATCATGGATTGTCTCCTGATGGATTGGAGAGCCACGCGAAGATGCATGGCCCGACAAGCCACCGGCTCCCTCCCCTCTCTCACGCTTGGTCGTGGATTTGCCCGTCAGGCCGCAATGGCCGGGAGAATAGAGGATGCCTTCGACACCGGGACGAAAAGGCGCGTGCGGTAACGAATGATCTCGGTGAAACAGCCCTTGGTCTTGTACCAGTCGAGTCGCTCAGGCGCGTAACCGGTGAGTTCGAGGCGTTGCTCGCCGCCGACCAGAGAGCGCTTGATGGTCAGTGCGTCATGACTGGCAAGCGGCTGGGGCGTCCCGCTTGCCAGGACCAGTTTCCCGAGTTCGGCTGGAGCCGGGCCGGACACACCCTTCAAGCCGAACGTCTCAGTGATCTTGGCAAGGTCGATATCGAGGACTTCGCGTCCGATGATCGAGCTGCCGTCCTCGGCGGCAAGCCGCGTCACCCGGACATGGTCGCCAGGCAGCCGCTTCCAGACCGAGAGCAGCAGTCCCGTGGCCAGATGCACTCGTTCGGTGACCGGCGAGGCCGCTGCGGCGCTCTCTTCTTGTGTCCACAGCTGAGAGAACTCGGTCACGCCGACCTCTTCCCACAAGCTTTCTCCAAGCGCGTCGAGCGTCCAGTTGGCGGATTTAAGCGGGCGAAGAAGGCGGCGACGTTCGATCACCGCGCCATCATCGGCAATGAGGCGCCGCGCCGGAACTGACAGGGCCACCTTGCCCGAGCGCGCATTGCGCAGGGGAATGGCCTGGGGTGATCCGATCTCGTGCATCCTCACGAGACGTTTGAAGCGCAGCGGACGCAATTGGCGTTTCACTTCGAGCGAAACGAGGCGGGTTTCGGCCCCCGAAACAGGATCGGTGCGGAGCACATCATCGGATAGCACCGAGAAGCTGTCGACACGGACCGTTTCCAGCCCCAAATCGAGCGTGCCAGCCTCTCGTGCGGCCTCGATCCGCGCTTCCACAAGTCCGAGATATTCCTCGAAGATGCTGTTTTGCAGTGCGATCGGGAGCGCAAGTATGCGATTGAGCCAGCGTTGGATCGTGGGAAGGTTGTCGCTCAGGCCGCCATCGGGGTTCTCGAGCTTGAGTCCCGTCCTCTCGACGAAGTCCCCGAAACGGGCCGCCTCGAGTTTGCCATCGTAAAGCAGGTGGAACCAGCGCGAGAGCGCGTCCTTCGCATAATCGCTTTCGAGATTGTCGGCAGGGTCGAACAGGTTCTGACCTCCGGTCTGACGCTGGCCGCGTGTGAGAGCGCCCAATGCGTCGAGCCTTCGCGCAATGGTCGAGATGAAGCGGCGTTCGCCCTTCACATCGGTAGTGACCGGGCGGAACAGCGGCGCAGAAGCCTGGTTGGTGCGGTTGGTCCGGCCGAGACCCTGGATCGCATTGTCGGCGCGCCACCCCGGTTCGAGGAGGAAATGAACGCGGCGCTGCTGGTTCTGCGCATCGAGGTCGGCGTGATAGGATCGTCCCGTACCCCCTGCGTCCGAGAAAACCAGGATACGTTTCGCTCCGTCCATGAAGCATTGTGCTTCAGCGACGTTGGCGCTTGCGCTTCGACGTTCAAGCCGCTGCTGACCGTCGCGTCCCAAGACCAACCTGCGCGTGCGGCCTGTCACTTCCGCCACGGCATTGGTCCCGAAATGCTCAATGAGGGCATCGAGTGCAGTCGCGATAGGGGGCAATGCACAGAGTTGCTCGATCAGTGCGTCGCGTGCGGCGATGGCACGCGAGCAGAGAACGGGATTGCCGTGCTCGTCGCTCATCGCTTCGGAACGCAGGTTGCCCTCCTCGTCAGTGAAGACCTGCATCAGGCGCACCGGAAAGCTCTTCGCCAGATAATCGATGACATATTCGCGCGGAGAGAGATCGATATCGAGCGCTTCTCGCTCCTCGTCCGAGAGATCGGCCAGGCGCCGGTCGAGCATGGCCTCGGCGGTTGAGACCAGCTGCACGACAACCGAATTGTCCTCGCCAAGCGAAGCTTCCATGGCGGGGATCAGGCTCGGCAGTTTCATCGAGAGCAGAAGCTGCGCAAAGAAACGCTGCTTGGTGCCTTCAAATATTGAGAGCGCCGCAGCCTTGGCGTTGCGATTGAGCGTATCGCCGCTGTCCTCGTCGACCACCCTTGTGGCTTCGAGCGCTTGGTCGAGATTGCGGTGGATGATGGCCCAGGCCTCGGCATAGGCATCGTAGATCCTCACCTGCGCTTCTGTGAGCTGATGTTCGAGGATCTCGTATTCGACCCCCGCAAAGGACAACGCGCGGGCAAGATAGAGCCCCTGTGCCTTGAGATCGCGGGCAACCAGTTCCATCGCTGCCACGCCGCCAGCGCGGATTTCGGTCATGAACGCCTCATGCGTCGGAAATGCGGTCTCGGGACCCCACAGTCCAAGCCGGGCTGTGTAGCCGAGATTGGCAATGTCCGATGCGCCGGTTGCCGATGCGTAGAGCACGCGAGCGCGCGGCAAGTGGTTTTGTAGCCTCAGGCCCGCCATGCCCTGCTCCGAGCCTTTGACCTTGCCGCGGGTTGAGGAAGAGCCGAGCGCGTTCGCCATGGCGTGCGCTTCGTCGAAGGCGATCACGCCCTCGAACTCCTCTGTGGCCCAGTCGAGGATCTGCTCGAGCCTCGTGTCCTCGGCGCGTCCCGAACGCAGCGTCGGATAGGTTACGAACAGGATACCCTCGGGCATCGTTACTGGAGTTCCGAGCTTCCATCGGGAGAGCGGCTGGATGTCGAGCGTGAGGCCGCCAAGCGCTTCCCAGTCGCGGCGCGCATCTTCGAGCAAAGCCTCGTTCTTGGTGATCCAGATGTGACGGCGTTCTCCAGAGAGCCAGCGGTCCATCATGACACCCGCGATTTGGCGACCCTTGCCTGCGCCCGTGCCGTCACCGAGGAAGAAACCCTGGCGATAGGAGTGACCGTCTTCCGCGAGTTCGACCGTCGTTCCTTGTTGGCTCGGTCGAAATTGCCCCGGAAGGTCCCGTGCGAAAGCCTCGCAGGCGTAGACCAGTGTTTCGCACTGTGCCGCCGAGAGCAGTTTGCCCTCCTGCCAGTTCACGGGAAGCAAAGGGCGTGCTTTCGCTACTGGTGCCGCGACCGAGCCCATCGCGACCGATTCTACGAGCGGCGTCGGGTGAACAGGTGCATCCTCCATGATGACGCGGCTCGGCCGGTAAGGCAGGTAGATACCCGCCTGCTCGGGAACGGGCGCGGGCTCGTCCAGGGCTTGATAGTCAAGCGCGACTGCCGCGCTCTTTTCGGCGGCCCTGGACACGAATGGAGCGTCCGGCTTGCGCGCGGAAGTGCCGCTTACCAAGGTCGCAACCGAACGTACCGGAAGGCGATGGATCTTAGCTTGCAAGGGCGCACGATCGGGCAAATGCGCCAGGCAGGAATTCAGTTCGGTGAGATCGGCGAACTCTCGCGACATCGTGGAATTACCCTGAAGATTCGCTTTCTCGATCACGACCATTCTGACAGCGATCCCGGTTCCGCTTCGTGAGAATGCGCCCGACAGCCGGACGTTGATCAGCAGCGAGGCCTGTTCCTGGTCTTCGACAAAGGCCACGGCATCAAAGCCGTCCGGGAGAATGGCGAGGAGGCGACCTCCCACAGCGCAAATACGCAGCGCACTGCGCAAGTGACGCGTCGCCGTGCGGCCATCCACGCCCCGCTCGCTGCTTCGGGCGAAGGGAGGGTTCATCAGGATAACGCTGGGGCTTGGACCATTGGTGAGTTCGGCGATCAGCTCGCCATCATGTCCGAATAGACGGGCACGAGGGAAGAGATGCGCGAGCGCATCGCGGCGCACGCGATCAATCTCGTTCAGCGTCAACGAGCAATCTCGGACGTCACCCCAAAGAGCAAGCGCGCCATTCCCGGCTGACGGTTCGAGAATGTGATCGCGCGTGCCAAGGGACGCGGCCTTGGCCATCAGCCATCCAAGGATCGGCGGCGTCGAGAATTGCTGCAGCTCGACCTGGCTCTCGCTGCGCACGTGGCGGGGCGGCAAGGCTGCATCGAGCCAATCGAACCGTGCTGCAGCCTCGTGGAAACCTGTATCGAGGTCGACGCGTGAGAACTCGCGAAGCCAGAGCAAGGCCCCAATCTCGACCGCGTTGTTGTAGTCGTCGACGGTCCAGGCATTGCCCCAGTCCTGCACGCCGGTTTGAGCGGCGAATAACCCGGCAACGTTAGATCGCGTAAGGTGGCATCCATCCGCAAGTCGCCGGGAAATTTGTTCACCGATTGCGAAAGCGAGCGGAATTTTGGTCGATATCTCGCGGTCTGGGAAAAAGTCTGACTGAAACATGGCTTGTCGTCCTCCTGATTGAGGCATCGGGACATGCGCCCTCTGCCGGGTCAGGAATTCGAGAAGCTCTCTCTCCTCTTATCGACACGCCTTGTGGCGCAGCCATGACTGGAGTTCGTCGTTCCAGTCTGTCCCGCGCGAATTGGGCTGTCGGACTTGGATGTGCCGCCCTTCACGGAGATAAGAATCGCGCCCACGTTCAGCTGCAAGGTCGCCGCCAGAATCGTGATCGACGAAGAGATGAAGGTCGCTCACGCTCTCCGGAATGGCAACCAGCCCGAAGCGTTCATTGCCCAGCGTTGCCCACGTCGGGATGCCGGTGAGCGCATAGGCCGACATCGCGCTCTCAATGCCTTCGGCGAGACCGAGCCTTCCCTCGGCGGGTGCGAACAGACGTACTGCCGCCTCGCCGAGTGACCCCAGTGCGCGTTTCGGCTTGGCAAACGAAGCCTGGGTATGGCCGGAATGCGACAGGAAAGTCCGGTGAATGGCAATCGGTCCCTCGTCGAGGCTGACCGCAGCGATCATCGCTGGCAGGAAGCGGGCGCGCCCCTTCGGACCAAGCGGTGTGCGCGGGTGAAACCTCAGTGCATGGGACGTTGCGAGGATGCCGCGCTCTTCGAGATATGCCTTGGCAGGACTTCGCTGCAGCGGCCGGGCATCGCGCCAGATACGGAGCGCTGCAGCTGATGGCTTGTTGGAATAGCTCGGCTGGATCGGAAATTCGTCGGATGAGCCGGAAAACAGCGCTGAGGTCTCGATCCCTTCGCGAGCGAGGGCAGCAAGCACGCTGGCCTGATCACAGCCTGCGAAACAATGCAGGAGGATAGCCTTTCGGCCAAGCGTGACACCGAGCGAAGGCGTGCGGTCATCGTGCGCTGGACACCGGGCCATGCCCTTGGTGCCAGACCACTTCCCGCCGCGGCTCTCGCAGAGCTTGCGAGCGGTTTCCTCAAGCGAAGGACGGGATAGGGTTGAGTTCGAAACGGACATACTGGCTCCATCGCCGCACAATTGCCCCTGCAGACTGCCCCCTTTCCTCTTGCCGGACGCGTTTGGCGCTTTCCTACACCCCAATGTTCTATTTATGTTCTATTGCGCATTCAGGCAAGCTAGGAGAGAGCGCGATGAGACGAGAATGGGTAACTGCTGTGTGTTGCGGGCTTGCGATTGCGATCCCCACCATCGCTCAGGCGCAGGAGTTCCAGGTCTTTGATCACCGGCTGAGCAAAGTCGAAAAGCGGGCGGACAAAGAAGTCACGTATGCCCCTTCATTGGCGGTCATTGGGACCGAAAAAGAGATATCATCCCCCGCTCGTCGAAGTTTCAAAGAGACGCTCTACGAACCCCTCATACGCCAAGCTGAAGCAAGGTATCGATTGCCGCCTCGCTTGCTCCAGGCATTGGTCTGGCAGGAATCCCGTTTCAATCCGATGGCGATCAGTCCGGCTGGTGCAGCCGGTCTTGCGCAACTTATGCCTGCAACAGCACGAGAACTAGGTGTTACCAATCGGCACGATCCAGCCCAGAATATCGACGGTGGCGCGCGGTATCTAAGGCAGATGCTCGACCGGTTTGGTGCGATCCATCTCGCACTGGCAGCCTACAATGCGGGGCCCGGCGCCGTATCGCGTGCAGGGGGAATTCCAAGAAATCGGGAAACGCCGGGATATGTGAGGAGCGTTATCCAAAGATGGATGGCATACGGAGAGCTATGAACACGAATAGGAAAAGGATCAGCGGACGGCTCGAGCATCTCCCGCGCGGGGCAGCGATCGTGACAGATGCAGGCGACCACTGGGTTCTGGAAGGCTGCGAACCATCGAACGATGACTTCGGTTTCGAGGTCACTGCCGAGGGTATCGTTGTGGGCTTCGACCGCCTTCGAGTTGAGTGGCTGGGCCAAGTGCCGGCGTAGCGCACAATATCACGCAGCTCTCAAGATCGCGACATTGTCTGTTTTTCCGCGCATCGCATCGAGGAAGTTCGCCCAATCTTGAAGCATGGCGCGACGTGGCGCCAAATACTCTGCGGCATTGTATGCCCCGCGAACTTCGTTCTCCTCGCTATGAGCCAGCTGAAGCTCGACCCAGTCTTCATGGTACTTTCGGATCCACATTGGCGGCTGGCCGACTTCGACCAGCTGTTCATTGGCCCATGTGCTCGCAAGACCTCTGAAGCCATGAACAGTCTGCCGACCGTGATAGCCGAGACGATACAAACCATAGATCATGGTGTTTTCGGATAGCGGCACTCCACGCTTCTGGCCGGGAAACACATAGTCACTTTGAGAACATGCGATCATCTCCTTGGCGAGCGAAGCGGCTTGCATTGACAGGGGTACGATATGCTCACGGTGCATCTTCATTCGATCAGGACCGATGCGCCAAAGCGGAGAGTTGCCGTCTAGATCCTCAAACTCGTGCTTCTTGGCGAAACGGAGTTCCTTCGTTCTGACCCATGTCAGAAGCGCGAAGGTGAGCGCTGCGCGAGTAATCTCGGAGCGTCGCTCCCCTTCTTCATTGTATTGATCCAGCTTGTTTATGAGCTCTGGCAACTGAGCGAGCGGCAGTTTGGCCATATGCTTTACTCGAGGGCGCGGCTTCAGAGCGCCGCGAAGATGAGCCGTGGGGTCCGCATCGCAAAGCCCACTCGCGATGGCGAACTGAAAAACTTGGCCAATGCTCTGCTTAGCACGCCGACTGATATCCAAAGCGCCCCGTTCTTCAATATTGCGGATCACGCCTAAAACTTCAGGCGGAGTGATCTCGTGCATCATCCTTTCGCCCAATACCGGAAACACGTCCCGTTCCATTCGAGACCAGACACGCTTCGCATGAGCTGGATTGAGGCTGCTCTTTCGATTCTTGTGCCACATCTCAGCAACAGCTTTGAAGGTTCTCTCTGGCTCGAAATCTCGACCGGGCTTGTGGACCATCGGATCCTTGCCTTCGGCCAAGGCAGCCTTTGCAAGCGTCTTCAACTCACGCGCAGCCGCGATTCCAACGTCAGGATAAGCACCAAAGGAAAGCAGCTTCTCCTTCCCGCGATAGCGGTATTTCAAGCGCCAAAGCTTCGTACCGTTGCCTTTTACGAAGAGGAATAGCCCTTCACCGTCGGCAAGCTTGTAGGGTCGTTCTGCCGCCTTCGCATTCTTGATCTGAATCTCACTCAAAGCCATTGGGGGTATCGCTCCTTTTCGGCACCCCCCGAAAGTACCCCCAAAATACCCCCACTCCAAATCCGGCTGCAAGCGCATGCAAGCGAACGCAAGCGGACGCGAATCAGCTACACCGCTTTGATTTCATTATTTTTTTCGGATTTATACGGAAGAATGCGAACCCATGAGGATTCGAGAATGGTAGCGGAGGAGGAACATATAGTGAACATATAACCTTCTGATTTGCAATCATAAACCAGAGAGGCGGTGCCAAAGTACCCCCACCGATACCCCCATCCTCAGGCGTTCTCGTTGAGTCGTTATATTGGCGGGCTAAACCGCTCTCCAGTACGGCCGCTGCATGGCCGCACCCTCCCCTTCTCCGGCAAGATTTGGGCCGAAAGGAGTCTGTCCGGTTTCGGTGGTCAAACAACGGAAAGCTGCTTGTCCGTTAGCGACCCGATTGCGGACACGGGCGTCCTCCGGCATATCGCACCGGGGGGCAATTACATGTCAAATCCATGGGCTCGCGATCGCGCGACGTTTTTTTACTTGGCATTCGGGCTTGGCGGACTCGCAGTGGTCACATTGGGCTTCGGCGTAACTTATGCCCTGCCGATGGTGCGTCGTACATTTGCTGCCCCATGGTTCGTACATCTTCACGGCGCAGCCGCCTTGGCGTGGATTGTGTTGATAATTGCACAGAGCGTGCTCGTCAGAGCGCAGCGAACACCGCTGCATCGAGAGCTCGGACAAGGTGCGCTTCTGCTTGCGGTGCTTGTCTGGTGGAGCGGTATCGCAACCGCGCTGTGGGCGGCGCAGCGGGACTTTGGCGAGCAAGGGTCAGCCGCAACATCATCGCTGGCGGGGACTGTTTCGGGGCTTTCCCTTTACCTCATACTGGTAATTACTGCGCTCTTGTTTCGGCGAAGAGCAGATTGGCACAAGCGGCTGATGATGCTGGCTACGATCCAACTGTTGTGGCCCGCATTCTTTCGCTTGCGACATTTATTCCCCGCCGTCCCTTACCCCGACATTTCCTTCGCGCTGGTCATGGCCTACTCGCCGATCCTTGTAGCAGCTGTGCGCGATCAGCTGCGCTATGGGAAAATTCATCCGGTGTGGTTGATCGTGGGGCCCGCGCTAGTGATTGAACAATGTTTGGAATTTGCTTTCTTCGATCGTGGACCGCTGAAGCATTTCGGATGGTTGCTCTACCACCACTCAATTTAGCTGCTGAGCTAACGTCCGTTTCCCACCCTAAAGTCCGACACTCCACGTTTCAGACTGTGAGGCTGCACTGCGACCCAACCTTGGACCACTTGGGTCTGGAGTATTCCGCCTTTCCCGGTGCCGTTGGGCTGGTTTCACCATCGAAGGCGTCAAGCTGGGCCGTGGCGACCCGGAACTGGCCGGTGAGGACTTTCTTCGTGCAAGAAGTTAGGTACGCGCTGGAGCGTCCGCGCAGTGAACCGACGGGCTGCTTATGGAAGGAAGAGGAAACAGGACCCCGATGACATCGCATGAACGCATCGACGGTTGGAAGGCCATCTCTCGTCATCTTGGGCGTGATCGTTCGACGGTGATACGCTGGGCTCAGGAGCGCGGATTGCCGGTCCATCGCGTTCCGGGCGGCAAAAACGCCACCATCCATGCTTATGTCGATGAGCTGGACGCATGGATGGATTCGGACAAAACAGAAGTACCCAGATCGACCGGGAAAACCGTGGACGGCCCTCAGGTTGCGCGAGTTAGCCCGGATTCTCAGTCTGCAGCACGTTCGTTGCTGCGTTCGTCCCGCAAGACGAGCTTGGCTAGGCTGATTGTTGCGGCACTTGTGGCCACGGCGATTCTCTCGTTCGGATGGAACTGGGGTAACGCGGTACCTAAACGCGCCGCGCAAGTTTCCGGCGCAAGGATCGAACTGCCCAAGAACCCCGCAATTGCCGAAACCTATCTGGAGGCGCGCCGCCAATGGGCCCTCAGGACACCCGAGTCCCTGGCCCGCGCACGCGAGTTGCTAGGCGATGTCACCGCGCGCGAGCCCGATTATGCCCCCGCCTGGGCCGCCCTTGCCGACGCATGGCTGCTGACGCACACCTACGGCGGCGAGCCTTCTGCAATGGCTTTTGCTGAGGGGGAAGGGGCGGCCGACATTGCGCTGCGCCTCGATAGCAATTCCTGGATGGCGCACCGGGCAAAGGGCTTCGTCGCCTATTGGTGGCGATGGGATCCTGTCGGAGCGGGCCTTTCGTTCCGCCGCGCGCTCGAGCTTGCTCCCGGCGATGCCCAGACGCATTTCTGGTATGCCAATATCCTGAGCGACAACGGAGAAGCGGAAAAGGCCCTGGCGCATTATTCAACCGCGCTGGCGCTTGATCCATCGTCGCTGTCTATCCAGATCTATCACGGCTGGGCCCAACTCGAAGCCGGAAACGAGGATCGTGCCCGCGAGATTTACTCCGATCTGGAGAAACGCGCGTCGGGTAACGCGATTTACCAGATCAATCTGGGCGATTGGGCAGCGTCGAAGGGCGACTGGCAAGGCTACGTCAGGCATTTCAGCGCCTATGCCCGATTGAAGGGGGAACGCCCCTTGCTTGTGCACAAACGACTCCTGGAACTGGCGGCAGAGCGCGGCGATCACGCAATCGCCCAGCAGGCGCTTGCTCTCGAACTGGAGCTGGCCAACGAATCTCGAGGTGCGAATTATGATCGATCCACGATGCTTGCCTCAGTGATCAAGGACCGTTCGCGGGTACTGGAAATCCTGAACATGGCGCTGGCAAGAAAAGAGCAGTGGCCCGGTGGGTTCTATTTCCAGACGATCCGCAAGCAATGGCCCGGCGATGCCCAAATTGAACGGATGTTGAAACAATTGAGGGCTCCGCCAGTCGAGTAACTTCGCGTGCCTGCATTGCGAAAAAAACCGGCGCATTGCGATCAATTGCGATAAGTTACGACACGACAGCAAAGGCCTGGCCCGCTCTTACTCTCTTCGTTCCGGCACTGGCCGGGGGCAAGGAGAGATAGATCATGGTTTCAAGTACTTCATCCCGGCGCTCGGCATTCCGTATGCGCGCCGGGCTATCCCTTTCAGCCAGCCTGCTGACCCTGGGTCTTGCGGCCCCGGCCTGGGCCGATGCTACACCCGAATGCAACGTGGGATCGGACCTCGATACGACCGAATGCGGGGTGGATGCCGTTGCGACAGGACTCGGTGCAACTGCAGTGGGCGATTCGGCCGAGGCGTCGGACAACTTTTCGACCGCCGTGGGTGAGGGCGCGGCGGCGACGGATTCTTCAGCCACCGCAATCGGTGCGCAATCTGTTGCAAGTCAACTCGACGCAACCGCGATCGGTACGTCTAGTGCTGCGATCGGAGGAAGCTCCACCGCGACGGGATCGAACAGCGCCGCTGTAGGTGACGGCAGCACCAGCAATGGCGCTTATGCGATTGCCTCCGCTCTTCACGCAACAGCAATCGGCGCCCAGAGCACGGCATCGGGCTACGATTCCACCGCGACCGGTTATGGGAGCGTTGCATCAGACCACGACGCCACCGCTAATGGCGCCGATGCGGAGGCTGAGGGCGCCTACAGCTCGGTATTCGGTAGCGAATCCTTTGCCAGCGGTGAATACAGCTCGGCCTTCGGCGCCGGAAGCAATGCGACAGGAACCCTGGCCACGGCGACCGGTGCTCAGAGTTTTGCAAGCGGCGAGGTTAGCACGGCGACCGGGGGCAGCGCCTATGCGACAGGCGATCACGCAACTGCAACCGGAGGCAGCAGCACGGCTTCAGGGGACAATACCACCGCAACCGGCTATGGCAGCGTGGCATCGGGCGAAGACGGAACCGCAACCGGGGCCTTCGCGGAAGCGACCGGCAACAATTCCACCGCTACTGGCACAGCCGCCGAGGCTTCGGGCGCAGGGGGAACCGCGACGGGCAAAAGCTCGACCGCTTCGGGCAATACTTCGACCGCAACCGGCATCGGTAGTACCGCCTCGGGCTTTCGCTCCACCACCACTGGCGGTTTCAGCCTCGCATCGGGTGAAGGCGCCAGTTCCTATGGCTACGGCAGCTTTGCTGAGGCCGAGGGAGCAACCGCGCTGGGAAGCAGCGCTTCGGCGAGCGGTGTTAACAGCGTCGCGCTGGGTGCCGGCTCGGTGGCCGACCAGGACAATACCGTTTCGGTCGGCTCTGCTGGCAACGAACGGCGGATCGTGAACGTCGCCGCCGGGGTCGATCCTTACGATGCCGTCAACGTCTCACAACTCAATTCGGTATTGAGCAACCTAACCGGAGACTTCGACGCCCGCATTGCGGGGCTGGAAGGCGGCCTAGAGCGGCTGGATCGGCAAACAAGCGGCGGGATCGCCGCGGCAATGGCTCTGGGCGGCGCGATCCTTCCGCCGGGAGTCGATACAGCGATCTCGTTCAACCTTGCCACCTACCGCGGCGAACAGGGTTTCTCCTTCCAGATCGCCAGCAGGGTGAGTGAACGCGTCTGGCTGTCAGGCGGAGTTGCAGGTTCGACGGTCAAGGGTTCGACCGGTGGGCGGGCTGGTGTTACCTTCGGCTGGTGACGCTGGTTGAACCTGCATAAGCGGTAAGAGACGCGAAGCGCACTGCATATGATGCATCGCGCTTCGTGCCTCAAACAAGAATTTGGAGGAATCAAAATGCACTTCCGGAAGGCTGTTCGACCACTTCTGGCTCCGTCCTTGTTGACGCTCGCCCTTCCTGTCACCTTGGCAGCCTGTACCACAACCGCGCCACCGCCCATGGCCGAAAGCACACTGCCAGCTGCGCCCGACCTTTCAGCTCTGGTCGACAAAATCAGCATCCGTCACGAGATCTTCAAGCTGGAAAACGGCCTCACCACCATCGTCCACACAGATCGCAAAGCCCCGCTCGTCGGTGTAACGGTTTACTACAGGGTCGGCAGCAAACACGAACCGCGAGGACGCACGGGCTTTGCCCACCTGTTCGAGCACCTGATGTTCGTGGGCAGCGAGAACGTCCCTAATTTCGATATCCCACTTGAGGCGGCTGGTTCCAACGGCGCCGACGGCTCTACTTTGTTTGATCGCACCAATTATATCCAGACGGTGCCCACCGGCGCGCTCGACCTGGCGCTGTTCATGGAAAGCGACCGGATGGGCTATCTCCTTGGGGCGGTTACCCAGGAAAAGCTCGATAATCAGAGAATGGTCGTACAGAACGAAAAGCGCCAGTACGACAACAGGCCATTTGGCCTTGAGAATTACAAACTGTCGGAAGGCCTTTTCCCGGTAGGCCATCCTTATCGCCATTCGCTGATCGGTTCCATGGCCGACCTCGAAGCAGCCAGCATATCTGACGTACGCAGCTGGTTCACCGACAATTATGGCCCTAACAATGTCGTGCTCGCTCTGACCGGAGACATCGACTTGCCGACCGCACGCACCGCAGTCGAGCGCTGGTTCGGCGATATCCCGCGTGGCCGGATGTGGTTCAGC
>Ga0222712_10000999_pt1 | contig 36104 bp, 29 predicted proteins | sample C33_657DmetaG_FD_165043 | JGI IMG/M metagenome (GOLD analysis project Ga0222712, IMG submission 165043) | Estuarine water microbial communities from San Francisco Bay, California, United States - C33_657D | ecosystem: Environmental > Aquatic > Marine > Unclassified | place: USA: California... | reverse complement strand
GCTTGCATCGCCAAGGCCTTCCAGCGGGAAGTACTTTTGCAGCTCGACTTCGGCCCCATAAAGCGTTGCTTCCGGTGCGTTTGCGAAGCTGGAAATGACCGTATTGTCGCTGAAGCTGGAATAGGTTTCGATCGGGTTCTTGATCTTCTTGTAGAAGCCAGCAACCGACACGCGCTGATCGCGGGCGAAATACCATTCGTAGCGCGCTTCGGCATTGTACAGCTGGCTGTCGACCAGCAGCGGGTTACCATTGAACAGACGGTTCGCGTCCGGATCAAAATAGCGCTGGAAGATCAGTTCGCGGAACTGCGGCCGGGCGATGGTCTTCGATCCGTTCAGGCGCAGCTGCATTTCCGGATTGACCTGATAGGTCAATGTTACGGCCGGCAACCAGTATTCACGGTTGAGATTGGTCGCTGCAAGCGAGGCCGTTGGCGTGGTGAACACCTGAACCGGCGTGACCGACTGGTCCGCCTTTTCAAAGCGGACACCTGTGTTCAATGACAGTTCCGGCGTCAGTTCGGCCTGGATCTGCAGATAACCGGCATGGTTGCGCAACTGCGCATCAAAAACCGGGTTGCCTTCGTTCGCATCGATCAGCGAGATGTTGAACGAATCGATCACGTTCTTTGACAGCAGCAGATCTGGACGAAGCAGGCCGACGCCTGTCGGCATATCGCCCGGTGCTACCACGAGAAATTCACGACGCTCTGTGCGACGCTTCGTATCAGAGAAGGCGTAGCCAATTGTGGCGCGCAGTTCCGGCATGAAGCGATAGGTCAAATCCGTACTGGCGGACCAAAGATTTTCATTCAGGTTCGAAAACACCGTCTGTGCGCTACCCGACTGACCGTTGTTCAGCCGGTTGACGAACAAGGCACCATAAGGGTCGCCCGCAGCATTGCTGCGGATATATTCGAAGGAGTTTTCAAACGGCGCTTCACGCTGTGCGTTTGCGTAACCGGCACGGATGTCCAGGCTCAGTTCCGGCGTCAGTTTGAGCTCTGCGGTTGCATGAGAGTCAATCAACTGCCGCTCATACCAAGCCGTATTCTGCTGCAGCAGGGTTGCGGTTGGCGACGTCGTCTGGCGTGTGCCCTGTCCGAGACGGGTCTGCTTCAGGGTGTCGCGAATATAGAGGTTGGTCCAGCGAACCTTGTTGTCGCCAAATTCGAGACCAAGACCGAACAGGCCGTTGAGCACGATGCGGTTGTCCGTAATGACCTTGCGGAAATCGAGTTCCTTTTCGGTCAGGTCTTCGGTCGACGCGGTTTGCTGCAGCGTGTCGCGGGAGCGCCACTTGTTGCTGTAGGCGGCTGACGCGATCAGGCCAAGGGTCGTATCGTCGCCAACATCCCAAGACCGGCCGCCGGAAACACCGAGCGAAAAGTTGGGAGCCAGACGCGGGACGCGCTGGACCACGGAGTTCCGGGCGTTGAACAGTTCACCGGCAATTGCCTGCGTGTCCACAGTACCTTCTGACAACCGCTTTCCGCTAGCGAGAAACGAGGTCAGCGCGGGCGGCAAGTCGCGATTGGCATTGGTGAAGCCCGACCAGTCGATTGAGCTGCCGTAATAGGTGTAGCCAAGCTTGTTCGTCGCTTCGCTGTCAGCCTGAACCGACGTGCTGATGGACAGGAAGGGCTCTTCCGGAATGGCCTTTGTCGTCAGGTTGATGACGCCGCCGCCGAATTCACCGGGGAAGTTCACCGAATAGCTCTTCTGAACGAGCGAGGAGGCGATGATGTTGGTCGGGAACAGGTCCAGCGGAACAACGCGCTTGAGCGGCTCTGGGCTCGAGAGCGGCGAGCCGTTCAGCAGGGCCAGTGAATAACGATCCCCAAGGCCGCGCACGAATACGAAGCCGTTGCCGACGACGCTGAGGCCCGTCACGCGGGACAAAGCGCCTGCAATGTCACCTTCACCGGTGCGGGCGATGTCGACTGAAGACAGGATTGAAACAACCTGCGGGGCAGATTTCGCAATGTTCGACGTGGACCGTCGGCCGGTCACGACGATGTCACCGCCACCGCCGGGAACTGAGACGTCGACGGGCGCTTCGGCGGGCTCTTCCGCCTCCGGCATTGCGGCGTCGGCAGGAGCCGCCGCTTCTTCGGGGCTGGCAGGCATCGCCTGCGGCTCCGGATTAGCGGCCGGCGCGTTCTGCGCGACAGCAATGGATGGTGCGACTAGCGCAGACGAGACGAGCAGCAGGCTGGCAAGCCGGAACGGCGTCGACATCACGAAACCCCTTTTGTAATTCTTAAAAAATGGCGGGGAGCTGCCCTTTCGCGCAACGCCCCGCCCCAATAATCTGCGCCTTAAGATCAGTAGGTCGGCAGGGTCGAGCAAAGTCCGGTGTTGGCCGTACCGAAGCTTGCTGCATCGGTGTTGCACGTCCAACCTTCGTACCAGGTGTCCGAAGCGTTTCGAACCGCACCGATGTAGGCCGTGGTGTCGAAGTAGGCATTCAGTGTCTTGGCATCAAATGCCGAGACTGCCGTTTCGTTGGCACCGTTGACGAACACGTTGCTGAGCGAGGCTGTGAAGGCCGAGTTGTTGTTGTTGGCACCCGAACCAAAGATCGTCGATACCTGATCAGCTGTCACACCGTTGGAGCCAGCAAAAGGTGTCGCGCTGCACTGCATGACAACCGAACGGAAGACCGGAGCACCGGCTTCGTCAATGGCTGCATCAACCGTGGCTGAAGCTGTTTGCGGACGGCTGATGCGCAGGCAGTTTGTCGCCGTTGGGGCAACCACAACGCCGTTGGCCATCGTATAGTCCGTACCACCACGCAGCAGGATTGCGGTCTGGTTCGACACATTGTTGCGCATCACGAAGGTGAAGTTCGCAAGCTTCGTGTTCTGACGCGGAGTGTTGCCGTCGACGGCGTTGTCCGAGTCAGCTTCGATCATCGAGTCGCCCTGACCCTGACGCTGTACGGCGATGACGTACTGGAAGTTCGCCTTCAGGCCCGTGTCGGTGTCGATGTTGTCGTCTTCTGCGCCGACCGAGATGAAGCGCTTCATGTTGACATTGCCACCAAAGAATTCAGCGCCATCGTCGGAGCTGTTGGCGGACTGGATGTTTTCCAGAACCGTTCCAGAGCCAACGCCGCCAGTGGTGAGAGCCTGCAATTCCGAGTTGCCGGAAAGAACGAAGCCCGAATAACGGATCTGGACAAACCGCATTGTGCCACTGTTGTCGGCGGTGTTGGCACCACCGTAAAGGGCCGGGTCAACCGCACCTTCAACCTGACGTTCGCACGCAACAGTGCCCGGGGTTGCTGCAGGAGCTGCGCAATCGGTTACCGGTGCGCGGCCCGAAAGCACGACGCCGCCCCACTGGCCGCTAGAGCTTTCAGTGTTGAGGCCGAGGACGTTGTCACGGCTGGTGAAGATGATCGGACGTGTCGCTGTGCCAACCGCGTTGATGCGGTTGCCGCGGTTCACGTGCAGCCAAGAAACGCCCGTGCCACCAAACAGGGTCACGCCCGGATCAATGGAGAGTGTCACAACGTTGTTCGTCGATGCTGGGCCCTGATCGGTGCCGACATCAACGCGACCGCCGAGGCGATAGAGAAGGCCGGTGATCTTGGGGAGCGTGATCGAGGCATTGATGCGCGCCGGAAGCGTGCAAACGCGCCATGTGCCCGTTGGACCAGTGATCGTGCCGGTGTCCGTCAGGCCTTGCGGGTCAGCAATCGTCGGGCAGCCCGAAGCTGGCGAAACCGTTGACGGCGGCGGCGGCGGTGGCGGCGGTGGCGGGGTGGTTGTGTTGTTGTTGATCGTGACGTTGCCGCCGGTACCCGGCGAAGCGATGTCGTCGGCACCGCAGGCTGCGAGCGCCATCATCGCCGTGCCGGCCATGAGGTTACGGGCAATCACATTGAAATTCGTCATAAAAAAAGTTCCGGTAATCCGGCTCCCTGGGTTTCCGAGAAGGGCAAACAGCAGGGCACCAGCCCCTGCTTCCCGTCGCGATGACGGCTGGTAGGGGAGCGCAATGACCCAAGAATGACATCAATATTTCAGAAAAACGACGTTAGAATTTCAATTTTATGACAACGCAGAAAATGCGGAGATTACTGTATGATTCATTATATCAAACAGGTGCCAGCCCCATGTGCTGACGGCGAGGCAGGTTCCTAAAGGCAGTCGGCGCTGCGACATCGGAACGCTGTTTCTGATGCCTTTGTCACGAATCGCTTCGTAAACTGCAAAGCTGATTCCCAATATTGCGGCGATGAAGAGAATGAAGGGCAGGGGCTGCCAGCCCACCCATGCCCCGATGGCGCCGAGTAGTTTGGGGTCACCGCCGCCCAAGCCCGTCCGGCCGCGAATGCGTTTATACAGATACGCAATCGCAAAGAGCGCCGTGAAACCGGCCGCTGCTCCTATGAGGGCCGTTAGAAGGCGCTCGGGTCCGGCCAATGCCGCAACGCAAAGGCCGGATGCTGCCAGAAGGGCGACCAGACGATTCGGCAGCCAGAAATGTTCGGCGTCCAGAATGGCGAGGAGGAGCAACTGCCAGCCCAGAACCGCCACCCAAAAGCTGTCAGGTGTCGGCAGCAAAAGTCCGGACACAAGCCCAATGCTCGCGCTCGCAACTTCGATAAGCGGATAGCGGCGTGAGATCGGCGCCTCACAATTGCGGCACCGCCCGCGCGCAGCAAGGTAACTCAAGACAGGAATCAGGTCCCGCACAGACAATGTGCGCTGGCACGCTTCGCAATGGGAGCGAGGTTGAACGACCGACCGACCCTGCGGCCACCTGTCGGACAATGTGGCTGCAAAGCTCCCCCAGCAGGCGCCCAATAAGGCCAACAATGTCGGCATGCCGAATGCGGACAGATAAGACGCGGCGTGAGCAGAAAGGGGGGTCAATCAACACGCTCCGATAACATCGTTCGCTGCTGTGACACAATTACAACAGAAGAACAAACGACAAAAATCCACGGTTTTCAGGGCCTCGCGCCCCCTCCCTTTGGTGCGTGTCATCGTCGTGCCGCACCATTGTCGGCGTCGCGACACAGAAGCGGAACCCGCACGTCACAAACGCCCCTTATTTTTTGCACCGCAACAAGAAATCGCAAGGGACAATTTATGCGTAAAATTACAATCCTCCTCCTGTCGACAGTCGCAGTTCTGGCCACGCCAGCTTTTGCTCAGACGGCAACGCCGGACGCTGGCGACGTCAGCACAGGCGAGGAAATCATTGTTTTCGGTCGTGGCGAAACCCGCCAGATCCAAGAGCTGGACAATGCCGATCTGACGATCCTGACGCCGGGCACCAGCCCGCTCAAGGCCATTGAAAAGCTCCCCAGCGTCAACTTCCAGTCGGCTGACCCGTTCGGCAACTATGAATGGTCAACGCGCGTCACGATTCGTGGCTTCAACCAGAACCAGCTTGGCTTCAACCTTGACGGCATTCCGCTCGGCGACATGAGCTATGGCAACAATAACGGCCTGCACATCAGCCGCGCAATCGCTCCGGAAAACATCGCGGTCACGCGTGTCGCACAGGGCTCCGGTTCGCTTGGTGCGCAGTCGACGAACAATCTGGGCGGCACGCTCGAATTCTTCTCACTCGACCCGAAAGATGGTCTGGGTGCCGACGCTAGCCTGACCTATGGCAGCGAGAACACCGTGCGCGCCTTTAGCCGCGTCACCATGGGTGAAGCCGATCAGGCACGTGGGTTCATCTCCGGCCTCTACCAGACCGCTGACAAGTGGAAGGGTGACGGCAAGCAGGGCGGCTGGATGATCAATGCCAAGGGCATCATCCCCGTCGGCTCGGCTGAAATTGATGCTTATGTCAGCCATTCGGACCGCGCAGAGCAGGATTACCAGGATCTGTCACTCGGCATGATCCAGCGTCTTGGCTATGATTGGGACAATTTCGGGCCTGAGAACTACGCCTTGGCCGTTCTTGTTGCTGATATTGCCTCAAACCGCGGTGAAACGGGCACGACCCCGTTGAACCCGGCCGCCGGCACCACCTATCCTGCGCCGATCCAGACCGCTGACGACGCCTATTTTGATGCGTCGGGTCTGCGGAAAGACACGATCGCTGCACTTGGCCTGACGGCTCCGTTCGGCGACAACATCACCTTCAAGGTGAAGGGCTATTACCACAAGAATGACGGCCAAGGCACATGGGGCACGCCCTATGTCAACAGCCCGACGGGTGTTCCGATGTCGGTCCGTACGACCGAATATGACATGACCCGTTCCGGCTTGTTCACCAGCCTGAATGCTGATCTGGGCATGAATAATCTGACCGTCGGTGGATGGTATGAAAACAACGACTTTAATCAGGCCCGTCGTTTTTACGCCTATACCAGCCGCACCACGCCAGGCCGTGACCACCGCAAATTCATGACGAACCCGTTCTTCACGCAGTGGGAATTCGAGTTCAACACGAAGACGATCCAATATTATGTTTCGGACAAGATCTCCCTTGGAGATACGACGATCAACATCGGTTGGAAGGGCTTCAAGGTCGACAACGAAGCGACGCCGCTCATTTCCGGTGGCCGTGCTGCGGGCAAGATCAAGTCGCAAGACTGGTTCCAGCCGCACGCTGGTATCGCCCATAAGTTCGATGCCAACTTGGAAGTTTTCGCAGGCTTCACTCAGGCAACTCGTGCCTTCACATCCGCCACGACTGCCGGTCCGTTCTCGACCACGCAGGCAGGTTTTGATGCGATCCGCGGTTCGCTGAAGCCGGAAGAATCCGACACGTACGAACTGGGCGCGCGGTACAACACCAACCAGTTCAACGGGACACTGGGTGTTTACTACGTCAATTTCCGCAACCGTCTGCTGGGTATTTCGACGGGCGCTGGCATTGTCGGTAACCCCGCCGTTCTGCAGAACGTGGGCAATGTCCGCGCACTCGGATTTGAAGCAACCGGTGACGTCAAGCTTGGCGGTGGCCTCTCGCTCTTCGCCTCGTACAGCTACAACGACACGACCTACCGGAATGACGTTGTCAACGGGGTGGGCGCTGTTCTTGCAGCAACCAAGGGCAAGACCGTGGTTGACGCGCCGAAGCACCTGCTCCGCGGTGAAGTGGCTTATGATAGCGACACCTTCTTCGGAAAGGTTTCTATCAACTATATGAGCCGTCGTTACTTCACCTATCTCAACGATCAGTCGGTTCCGGGTCGGGCGCTTGCAGATGCCACGCTTGGCTATCGCTTTGACATCGGCCAGCGTTCGCCGCTGGAACTCCAGCTGAACGCGACCAATCTGCTCAACAAGAAGTATGTGTCGACCATTGGTTCGAACGGCTTCGGCAACCGCGGGGACAATCAGACCCTCCTCGCTGGCGCGCCGCAGCAGTTCTTTGTCACGCTGAAGGCTGGTTTCTGATTTGGCCTCGGCTTGACCTGTAAATGGGGGGAGGTGGTCGCTTTCGGGCGGCCACCTTTTCCTCTCAGAATTTCGCGGTCCTGTCGATGCTTGGCCGCAGAGCAACAAAGAACGGAAATCCGGATATGAAGCGCGTCGCCCCATTGACCCGCCGCACCGCATTGGCCGGTCTCACGGCTTTGACCATCGCCGGCAAGGTGACTGGCCAGACCCGCCCGGCAGACGGGCTCTTCCTCCATGGCGTTGCGAGTGGAGATCCGGATGCAACCAGCGTTGTCTTGTGGACCCGCATCACCACGCCTTCTGATGTCGAGGTTGAATGCGAGGTGGCCACCGATGCGGCGTTCCAAAACATCGTCTGGCGTGCGCGCCAAATGGCGAGCGCCGACCGCGATTTCACGACCAAGTTTGTTGCCAGCCGACTGAAGCCCGGTGCGCGCTATCATTATCGTTTCCGCGCAGGCGGCGCAGTGTCCCGCTCGGGGCAAACCCGGACTTTGCCGGTGGGGCGTGTGGAGCGGCTGGGCATTGCGCTGGCCTCCTGTTCCAATTTCGCGTTCGGCTATTTCAACGCCTATGATGCCATCGCAAAAGACACGGCTGTCGATTTCGTGCTGCACACAGGCGACTATATCTATGAATATGCGGCAGATGGCTGGGGCGGCGATGTCGCCCGCAAGATTGGGCGTGTTCATGAACCCGCAAACGAGATTGTCAGCCTGTCCGACTACCGGACGCGTCACGCCCAGTATAAGACAGATGCAGGCTCCCAGAACATGTTGGCCGCAAAGCCATTGCTGGCCTGTTGGGATGACCATGAAAGTGCAAACAACCCTTGGGTTGGGGGCGCGCAGAACCATCAACCGGACAAGGAAGGCGATTGGGCGACGCGCAGGGCGGCGGCAATCCAGGCCTATTATGAATGGATGCCCGTGCGGGAGCCGGTCCCCGGCCGCACCCGGATGCAGTTCTGGCGGCATTATTCCTTTGGTGACATTGCAACGCTCAGCACGTTGGAGACGCGCCACACAGCGCGCGCTTTGCAGGTTGACTACACACCATTTTACACGACCATCAACAGTCGCACAGATGCAGACGCGATGGAGCGTGACCGGATTGGTGCGCCGGACCGTCGCCTGATCAGCGCTGAGCAGGAAAGCGATCTCGCCGCAGCTTGGGCGCAGTCAAAGCAACTGGCGCAGCCTTGGCGGCTCATTGGCAACCCCATGCCGATTGCACGGACGCGCGTGCCCGATGTGGTGGCCCTCGGCACCATTCCGAACCCGGAAACACAGGCCAAGCCGCTTGATGAGGCCAAAGAACTGGCTTGGAAGGGCAAATGGAACCTGCCCTTCTATCCCGACACATGGGATGGGTATGAGTGGGCGCGCGAGCGCTTCTACACGCAGGCCCGCGCGGCCGGTGCCGATGATCTCATCTTCCTGACCGGCGACAGCCATAGCTTCTGGGCCAACCGCCTCGCCGACGCATCCGGACGCCCGACAGGCATTGAACTGGGAACGGCTGGTATCACTTCGCCCGGTGATTTCGTCGGGAGCGGTTTTGACCGCCCGACCGCGGCAAAGCTGGATGCCGCATTTGCGGCGCATAATCCCGAAGTGTTGTGGACCGACAATCTGCATCAGGGCTATGTCCGGCTGGAACTGACCCGCGCTTTCGGTCGTGCGACGTTTGTGGGCGTGGATAACATCGCCACCCGTCGGTACCGCACCTATCCCGTCAGCCAGTGGCAGGTGGTGCGCGGCGCACAGGGGCTGGACCTGAAGCGCAGCAGTTGACGGTCTTGCGCCGCTGCCGGCATGCCAGCGCCATCATTCCGTAACATCCCCGCCACACCCTTGAAATGTCAGGATGTTATCCCGCCATCATTGTCGAGCGGGGGATGATATGACGACGAGCATCACAGACTTTATCGCAAAACAGGCCGACACGGGATCGATGGATTTCCGGCCACCGACCTGGCTGGACCATCCCGAGCCGCGCAGCTTTACGCCCAAGCAGAAATACCGGACCATCTGGATTTCCGACATTCATCTTGGCACGTCCGGCTGCAATGCGACGTTGCTGCTCGACTTCCTTGCCAGCGTCGAATGCGAAACGCTTTACCTGACGGGTGATATCATCGACGGCTGGCGGCTCAGCAAGGGCTGGTACTGGCCTGATGAGCATAACGAAGTCGTCCGCCGCCTCTTGAAGATGGCGCATCGTGGCACCCGCGTTGTCTATATTGTCGGCAATCATGATGAGATGCTGCGCGAATATGCGGGCCTCAGCTTTGGCGGCATCACCATTCACAATGAAGCGATCCACGAAACGCGCGACGGCCGCCGTTTGCTGGTCACGCATGGCGATGCCTTTGACGGGATTGTGCTTTACGCCAAGTGGCTCGCCTTCCTTGGGGACAAGGCCTATTCGGTGCTGCTGCGCGTCAACCAGATCTTCAACCGCGTCCGCCGTCGTTTCGACATGCCTTATTGGTCGCTCTCAGCCTATCTGAAGAAGCGCGTGAAGAACGCCGTCCAGTTTATCTACCAGTTTGAAGAAGCCGTGGTCCGCGAAGCCCAGCAGCGCGGCGTTGATGGCGTTGTCTGCGGCCACATCCACTGCGCGGAAATCCGGCAGATTGGTGACATGACCTATTATAATGATGGCGATTGGGTGGAAAGCTGCACGGCGCTGGTTGAAGACCGCACGGGCGCCATGTCGATCCTCGACTGGGCAGAGATTGTGCGTGACCGCAAGATCGCGGCCAAGTCGATGGTTGCCGCGTGAGGATTGCGATCGCCACCGACGCGTGGTTCCCGCAAGTCAACGGCGTCGTCCGCAGCATCTCGACAACCGTCGGGATCCTGATGGAGCGGGGATATGAAGTTGAACTGATCACGCCGGATCAGTTTCTGACGGTGCCGATGCCGGGCTATTCCGAAATACGCCTCGCCATTGCCCCGCGCTTCGCCGCGCGGCGGGCGCTGAAGGCCTTTCGGCCAGATGTCGTCCACATTGTGACCGAAGGCCCTATCGGATGGACCACGCGCGCCTGGTGCAAGGCCAATGGCGTGCGGTTTACAACGGCCTTCCACACCCGCTTTCCAGACTATGCCGCTGCCCGCACGGGGATCTCCCCGGACCGGTTCTGGCCGATCATGCGGCGGTTCCACAAGTCGTCCAGCGCGGTGCTCGTTTCGACCCCCCGACTGGGCGAGGAACTGGCGGAACGTGGCATTGAACGGACGCGTTTGTGGACGCGTGGCATCGACAAAGCGGTCTTCCATCCTGACGGGGATGTCCATCCTGCACTCGCAAACCTGCCCAAACCTATTTTACTGTCGGTCGGTCGGGTCGCGGTTGAAAAGAACCTGGAAGTGTTTCTGGACCTTGCCACCGCTGGAACCAAGGTCATCGTTGGCGACGGGCCGGATCTTGCGATGCTCAAGGAGCGCTACCCAGACGCTGTCTTTCTTGGCGCATTACATGCCGAAGCGCTGGCGAATGCCTATCGCGCAGCAGACGTCTTTGTCTTCCCAAGCCTGACGGACACGTTCGGGCTCGTGATGATCGAAGCCTTGGCCTGTGGCGTGCCTGTGGCGGGCTTTCCGGTGCCGGGGCCATTGGATGTCGTCGGCCTTAACGGTCGCGGCCCAACAGACGCGCTGACGCAACCTGTGGGCGCGCTGGATGAGGATCTGGCGCATGCCATTGGCAACGCTGCTGCGATGGATCGCAATGTTGTCGCGCAATATGGCGCGAGCTTTGATTGGAACTATTCGACGGACCAGTTCCTTGGTGTGCTGGAAGACGTCATGCGGACCAGCAAAGTGCTTGCATAGCCTGAAGGGTGGTCGACGCAGCGCCGGCGTTAGGCGTCGGTGCTGACAGCGTAAGGCTTGATCTCCTCCATAGGACCAAGGGGCTTGGTTCCGGCGGCTTATCCCGGGGCGTCATTCTCGAATGACAGTGCGGATAGGACAATAGATCATTTTTTAACGTCATAGGGTCTATGGACGAAAGCCACCATGGTTGACCAATCCCACTCTTTACCAACCGCCATAAAGGTTCCAGCCGTCACACTCGGCTTTTGGATCATCAAGATCCTCGCGACGACCTTGGGGGAAACCGCAGGCGACACCGTGTCGATGAGCTGGGATATGGGCTATCTGGTCGGCACCGTGATATTTGGGGCCGCACTTCTGCTTCTGGTCATGATTCAGATCCGCGCCGCTCAATTCCGCCCCTGGCTGTATTGGGCCACGATTATTGCATCGACCACAGCGGGCACGACATTGGCCGATTTTGCCACCCGCTCGCTGGGCATCGGCTATACCGGCGGTTCCGCGGTTCTACTTGGCTTGGTGCTTCTATCGCTGGTCGTCTGGCATCGCCTGACCGGGTCCATCTCCATGGACAATGTTGCCGGTCCCAAGTCAGAAGCCCTTTATTGGACCACCATCACATTTTCTCAAACGCTGGGAACCGCGCTGGGCGACTGGGCGGCAGATACCGGCGGGCTTGGCTATCTGGGCGGCGCGACGATGTTTGGCCTGGGCCTGATCGTGCTGATTGGCCTGTGGCGGTTTACCAGCGTGAACCGGGTCTTTCTCTTTTGGGCGGCGTTCATCCTGACGCGCCCGCTCGGCGCAACAGTCGGGGATTTTCTCGACAAGCCTTTGGCGCAGGGCGGTCTTGATCTCAGCCGTCCGCTGGCCTCTTTGGTGCTTGCGCTGGCGATCGCCGCGCTCATCCAATTTTTGCCGCAGCGCGCAGCCACAAAGGGGCACTGATCGGCACGACAAGCGCCCAAGGTCGCGTGGCGGCGGGCCTTTTGTTTTTGCAGAAGTGTCTCAAAGCTGAACTGAAGGACATCGTCAATGAGGATGCGACGCATGGTGCGCGCCGCCATGGCCAACATATGCGCCTTGTCCTTTATCTCCATGCGGTCCACCCCCATCAGGCGGATGGCGGCTTCATTTGCAAGTTCTGTAGCCTGATAGGCGCGGTTCATCTGATCACGGGCCAAAATGGCACGCGAAATCCGCCGGACGTCATCATAGCAGGACGCGAGAAGCGCCTCGTTCCGCGAATCGCGGCTGGTTTTGGATGCCCCACCGGTCACAGACGGAAGGTGACCTGCCAAAGCAGAGCTGTGCAAGAAAAAAGCTGGTTTACGCCGATGCGGACCGGAAGAATGGTGCCAGGAGAGGCATCTCATGTATCAACTATCTCGTTGAAAATAAACGATAATTTTTTGAGAAGTTTCAATCGTACCCCTAATTATACCCCCAAGATTAATGGTTGTTGGCAAACGTTGGCGAATTGTGCCGTAGCAATTTCCGCGACCAAACTCGGAACCCCCGGGGAGGCACTTTTCGTATTTAGGCCACCCTTCATATATCGTTGAAGGTGGTTCTGGCCTTGAACGGGCAGCGAATTTGATGAATCTGCGAGGGGGCACCCTGCCTCAGCTTTGCCGACTAAAGACAAGGTACGATTAGCTTGGTCCGGTCAGAGCGTAACTCTCTAGACAATCCGCCGACCAATGGTCGTAGCGTCAACACTCAGCCTTGCGGCTGCGGAAGAATGGCTTTTGTGCCGCGTCCGGACAGCGTTCCGATTTCCGGAGGGCCGTTGCCACTAGATCCTCCAGCGCTGAACGACATTGCTCGAATTCAGATGAAGTGGATCAAGCCCCACCGAACCGAGGAGATGGCTGAGGCCTCTCATCCCCGATGATCTCCGAGCCGGCGGATCTCAAAACTGAACCGACAGCGGGATAGGAAATGTTCTTAAGTTTGCATTAGTGGGAAATCGAGGCAGCACAATGGAACTCGGTAGGATCGTTCGCAATGTAACTTGATGGCGCTTGAACGGCGGCACAGAATGCTATGGCAAACCAAAGCGCCCACATGACTGATCAGTGCAAAGAAAACCCTAATAAGGGTTCGAATCTCTTCTGCTCCGCCTAGTCCTACATACCCTCTTCGGCGATGAGCTTCTGGAGCAGCTTACGGACCTTCACCGGCCCCACGTCGTTTGACATCAGCACGGGGTTCAGATCAAAGAAATCAGCCTCTCCCATTTCAGCTTGCACTGCGGTGATGATCGGCCCGTCTTCATCGTCGAAGGCTTGATGCATGGCCTTGATTTTCATTTCGTTATACTCTGCATTATCGACATCATGATTGCGCCGCGTCGCAAAGAAATAATGCGTCACAAAGGCACTTTCCGGGGTGGTGGTGTGCAGGTCATATTGCATCATCGCCTCGTCAAAGCTCTTGCCCCCCTGCACGGCACCAACCGAGAGCTGGATGTTAGCAGGCGGAGTCCAAGTGATGTCAAAATATTGCCTGGCTTCCTTTTCGGGTTCCGGCAGGAACGGCGCAAGGATCATCATTGCCGGCGTTTGTTCCCATTCCCAGCGCGACGAGATCGAGCGCTCGGTCGAACGGATCTTGGGGATTTTGGGTGACAATTGTCCGCGCGTCGAGATGATTTTGCCGTGGACATGATCGATGTGGGACAGGTCCATGACATTGTCGATGATCAGTTCATAATTGGCATTCATCGGCATATAGGTATAGCCAACCGCGTTCGGACTGCCCTTATCGAGTTCGCTGAAGTCGGGCAATTTGGAGAGATCGGCGGGCGCATCGCCCATCCATATCCAGATAAAACCATATTGTTCGGACAGCGGGAAAGTCCGCACCTTCGCCCCATCAGGGATATTGCCATTGCCGTGGGGATTGTGCGTGCAGATACCGCCCGCGTTGAATTTGAGCGCGTGATAAAAGCAGGATACTTCATCGCCGTCACGCTTGCCCATATGGAGTGGCGCGAAACGGTGCGGACAGCGGTCATGCAGCGCCACCGGGCTGCCATCGGCAAGCCGGTATATCATGATCGAGGTGTCAAGGATCTTGCGGTGAAACAAGGCTTCGCCCTCTACTTCGGTTGAGAGGGCGGCGGCATACCAGGCGTTCTTCAGATATTTCGGTTTCATGGTGCGTTCCTTGCTAGGCTGAGAAAAGCGACGACGGCGTCGGTAAAATCGTCCGCACATTCGATGTTGGAAAGATGGGCGGCGGGCAGGGTAAGAAGTGTGGCGTTTTGCGCAGCACGAACAATCGCTTCGGATTGGACGGGCGGCGTCGCTGGATCATGCGCTCCCGCGATGACGAGTGTCGGCACCGTATTGAGCGTCGCGATAGGCCGCAGATCCATGTCGCGGATCGCGGCGCAGCAGCCGGCATAGCCTTGCGGGTCGGTTGCCAGCAGCATGTTCCGGGCCGCCTCAACCTCTGAAACAGACATTTCCCGAAAGCCCGGCGTGAACCAACGCTCAACTACCGCGTCGGCCACAGCTGCCATGCCGTTCGCCCGCGCCATTTCGATCCGTGCCTGCCAGTTGGACGGCGGCCCGAGATAAGCAGAAGTGTTCGCCAAGACCAACCGCTCCAGCCGCTCTGGCGCACGAGCGGCCAGCCATTGGCCGACCATCCCCCCCATCGAAAGGCCGCAAAAATGCGCGCGCGTCACGCTGCAAGCATCAAGCACCGCGAGCGTATCCTGCGCCAATCGCGCAATCGCATAGCCGCCGGTGGGCACATCTGACCCACCGTGACCCCGACAGTCATAGCGGATCACGCGAAACTGTGCGGCCAGCGCTTCGACCTGTGGTTTCCACATGTCCATGTTCGTGCCGAGCGAGTTTGAAAGGATCAGCGCGGAGCCACTGCCCTCAACCCTATAGGCGATGCGGCAGCCATCATCTGTGGAGACAAAGTTCATGCAGCCTCCCGCGCGCGCACCGTCAGCTTCTCAATGCGCTTTTCATAATGCGCGCCCTGAATGATGCGGTTGACATAGATGCCTGGCGTCACGATCACGTCGGGATCGAAACTGCCGGCGGGGACGATTTCCTCAACCTCGGCGATGGTCATCTTTGCCGCTGTCGCCATGACCGGATTGAAGTTTCGCGCGGTCTTGCGGTAAATCAGATTGCCGTGGGTGTCAGCCTTCCACGCCTTGATGATCGCCAGGTCCGCGCGAAGCCAGGTTTCGCGGACATAGTCCTCACCTTCAAAACTCTCGACCGGCTTGCCATCGGCGACCACCGTGCCGACACCGGTTTTAGTGTAGAAGGCAGGGATGCCGGCACCGCCAGCCCGGATACGCTCGGCAAGGGTTCCCTGCGGATTGAGCTCCAGCGCGAGATCGCCTGACAGGTAAAGCTGCTCGAACAGCTTGTTGTCCCCAACATAGGAACTGATCATCTTCGCGATCTGACCATTGTTAAGCAGCGTCCACAGGCCAAAGCCATCCGCGCCGCAATTGTTCGAGATGATCGTCAGCTTCTTCACCCCTGCCTCGCGGATCGCGGGGATCAAATTCTCCGGATTGCCCGACAGACCGAAGCCGCCGGACATGATCGTCATGCCGTCAAACAAAACGCCGTTAAGTGCAGCCTCAGGGTTGGGGAAAACCTTGTCTGGCATCAATCAATCGCCGAATAATGATGGGCGAGCGGTGTCACCTTGATCGCCATGAACGGGAAGAGTGGCAGACCCGAAAGGATCGCGTGGAGTGCGTCATGCGACGCGACTTCGAAGATGCTGATATTGGCAAACTCCCCGGCGATCCGCCAGAGATGCTTCCATGTCCCTTCATGTTGAAGCGCCTTGGCCATATCCATTTCTTCGGCCTTCAGTCGCTCAAATTCGGCCTTGTCGAGGGTGTGCGGGATATGGACATCCATGCGGACGTGGTAGAGCATGGTCAGGTTTTCCTCGCGAAATGGCGGATTTTGTCCTCATCCAAGGTCACCCCTAGGCCAGGGCCGGATGGCAGGAGAATGTTGAAATCCTCAAAGGCAAGCGGCTCTGTCACGAGATCATCGACAAGGATCTGCGGACCGAAATGTTCGCAATGCCACGGCAGGTTGCGCAGCGATGCAAAGAGTTGAAGATGTGCTGCCGCGCCGACCGAGCTTTCAAGCAAGCAGCCACCATAGAGCGCCATGCCTGCAGCTTCGCACACCGCTGCGACGCGCCCTGTGGCGAGCAAGCCGCCATGTTTGACGAGTTTGAGCGATACAACATCGGCGGCCCCCGCCGCACCGACGGTCGCTGCATCATGCACTGAGAGTACCGCTTCGTCTGCCATCAATGGCACCCGGCTGCGCGCGCGCAAGCGGGCCATTCCGGCAACGTCCCATGCCGGGAGCGGTTGTTCAATCAGGCGGATGCCTAAATCGGCGCATTGATCGGCGCAGCGGATTGCGACCGCTTCGCTCCACGCCTGATTGGCATCGATGATGAGATCAGCGCGATCACCGAGCGCGTTGGCGATCTGCCCGAGCCGCGCCATATCCGCCTGCGGGCTTTGCGCGCCGAGTTTGACCTTGAAGATATTGTGCTTGCGCGCGGCAAGCTTGGCCTCGGCTTCTTCAATTTCCTGCGCCGGATCGCCTGACGCAAGTGTCCACAGGACACGTATCCTGTCGCACACTTGCCCGCCGAGAAGGGCATGGACGGGCAACCCATGCGTCTTGCCAACAAGATCGAAAAGCGCGCTTTCAATCGCCGCCTTGGCCGCATTGTTGCGCTTTGCCGCCATGTCCATCCGTGCGGCAATATATTCAAAGCGGCTTGCATCTTCCCCGATCACGGCGGCGGACAGATGCGCGTCGATGACCGCCTTGATCCCCTCGACACATTCTTCGCTCCAGCGCGGACCGCCAAGCGTGGCGGCCTCGCCAATGCCTTCGGCGCCATTCGCCGCACGGACGCGGACGATCACATAATTCTGGACTGACGTAGACAGCGATGAAAGCCGATGCGGGCGTATCGTCGGGACATCGACGATCGTTGCTGTAACGCTCTCTATGGCGAACGTGCGTGCCATCACACCGCCTTGGCAAGCACAATGTCATAATCAACGCGGAAAGCGTGATCATCTGCTGCCGCGGGTTTGAAATCGACCAGCAGCGAGTCTTTGACGGCAAACACGGAATCGTCGCCCAGATACGCCCCTTCGCGATCAAAAATCTGAGTGACGAGTGATTTGTGGCCCTCTGCGCGCACGATGAAGTGGATGTGCGCTGGCCGGTAGGGATGCCGCCCCATCAGCTTCAGTAGTTCACCCGCCGCACCGTCGAATGGGATCGGGTATGGCACCGGTCGAACACAACGGAAGGCGTAACTGCCGTCAGCCCCAGTTTCAAACAGGCCGCGCAGGTTCATCTCGGGTTGGTCGGGATCCTGCTGTTCATACATGCCGTTGGGCGCGGTCTCCCAGACATCGAGCGTTGCCCCGACCAGCGGCGCGCCGCTGGCATCCGTAACCCGACCAGCCACGAGGACCAGCGGGCCATCGATCTCGCCTTGGATCACCGAATCCCCTTTGGCGAGCAACGGTGCATTGTCACGGTAGAACGGGCCGAGCACCGCAGACTCGGTCGTGCCGCCCGCCGCGCCAAAGCTCAGGGCATCGACGAGACTCTCAAACCCCAACACGTCCGCGCAGAGCAACAGTTCATGCCGCCGGTCATCCGTCATGTCACCGGCACGCTTGAGCAGACCGAGCCCGGCAAACATTTCGGGGATTGTTAGATTCACATCGCGCGCAAAATCGTGGAGATGCTGGAGAAGGCTGGTCATCACGACACGTGCGCGTGCATCAGCTTGCGGTGAGATGGCTGCTATCGCCATACGGGTAATTTCGATTGTCATTTCTTTCTCCTGTCAGGCAGCAGCGCGAGGTGAGAGGCGCGCGGGGCGGCGCATCTTGTCCATCATTCGCTGGAACAGGATGACGGTCTTGTCGGCGGCGATGGGCATTATCTGGCGCGCTGGATCGCGCGCGATGATCTTCATTTGCGCTTCGATCATCACCTTGTCCTCGCCGAACGCCATCGCGGCGACGTCGAGCATCTGCTGGGCAATTTCTTCGCCACCAAATTCCGAACCCGGACCCCAGGAGAAGAAATAGCGCGACCGGTCATGGGTGATTGGCGTTACCGCCTGGCAGGTGAAGTTGTTGAACAGAGGCTTGCCTGTGGGCGCGCCATGATCACTCGCCTCGGCTGTTCCAGGCGGGTGAAGCGATGTGTACATCAGGAACACACCAGGGATCAGAAAGTCATAGCTCGCCCACATGTCGATAGAGTTGTATTTCGCGAGCGACGGCAGTGGCGGGAGCGGCGGCGCATCGCGGACCCAGCGCTCAACCCGAACCCCGCGATCGATGACACTCGTCTTGGGCTGGCGCGAAATCCACCCGGTCGTTGCGCCAAAGCTGTTGGCATGGACGTAAGCGAGGTGAGAGAGGTCCAGCAGATTGTCGTTGATGTAGGCTTGGGGCGCATCATAATCGAGTTGGCCCGATTTCAGCACCCAGTTGGGATTATCAAAGCCAATCGCCGGCGGGATCAGGTCAGGGTTGGCATCAACCGCCTCACCCATCCAGACCCATGCCCAACCACCGCGCTCCACGACGGGATAGGCGCGGACACACGCACCGGGCGGGATTGTATCCTGCCCCGGAATTTCAACGCACTTGCCATCGCTGGTGAAGCGCAGACCGTGATACCAGCAGCGGATATGATCACCCTCGATCTTGCCAAGTGAAAGCGGGGCGTGCCGGTGGACGCAGCGGTCTTCAAGGGCAGCAAGCGTGCCATCTTGCTTGCGGAACAGGACGATGGCCTCCCCCAGCAGTTCGCGCTGTTCGGGTTTAGACGTGCCAAATTCATAGTCCCAGCCCGCGACGTACCAGCAGTCGCGAACAAATTCCCTTGTGTCATTCAGCACGGAACACTCCTCTCTGCGAGAAAAGGGGGCGACAGCGCGCGGAGGCGCTGTCGCCCAGACAGATCAGCGACGGAGTAGAAAGGTGGCCACCGATCATAGCGATTGACCCTGATCAGAACTTCACGCCGAGCCGAAGATACCATTCGGCCGGGCGGTTATAGCTGCCGAAGATGACGCCAGCGCCATTCTGCTGCGTACCGCCGGAGCTGAGATAGCGTTCGTCCGTGATGTTGGTCCCGCCCGCAGTCACTTCCCAATGGCCGTTTGGCTCCTTGTAGGTGAGGCTTGCATTGAGAATGTCCGTCGCAGGGCGCCGAAGCAGCAAGGTCCGCTCGGTATCGTTCCATTGGCTCGATGTGTGCGTGTAATCGACCAGCGCGATCACCTTGCCTGCATTGCCAAGTTCCAGCTCATAACGGGGGCTGATATTGAATTTCCATTTGGGTGTTTTGGGCAGGTCCGCACCGACGAAAGTCCCGGCCTGAAAGGGGTTGGCCGCTACCGACGCTTGCGGCAGGACATTGGTGTATTTGGCGTCGGTGTAACCAATCGACGCTGAAATCGTGAAGTCGTCGACCGGAGCCGCCTGTAGTTCAAATTCAAAGCCCTTGATGCGCGCTGTTCCCGCATTCTGGATCGTCGGCGACACGCCCTGCTGGAAATTGAGCTGGATGCCGTCAAATTTTGTCGTGAACACCGCCGCGTTGATCTGCAAACGCCGGTCGAGAAGCTTGGACTTGACCCCGGCTTCATAGGTCGTCGCTTTCTCTTCGTCGAAATCGGGCGCAGTCGGCAGTGGGTTGGAAAGCCGCGTCGTCCAGCCGCCGGTCTTGTAGCCCTTGGAGAAAGAGCCATAGACCATCACATCGTCGGTTGGATGGATTTGGACACCGATCTTGGGTGAGAAGTTGCTGAACTTTTTGCTTTGGTCCGCGCTCACATAATAGCGCAACGGCTGCGCAGGATTGCTAAAGCCAAGCGGCGTTGAACAGGGATCGCCAAACACCGGACAGTTGAACAGTTTGTAATTGAAACCGTTGCGATCCGATTGACCGCCGTTGAAGCCCTTATCCTCATGCGTATAGCGCCCACCAACCGTAACGCCGATCAAATCCGAGACGCGGTAATCCACCTGCCCGAAAAAGGCGTAATTTTTGGTTTTGATCAGATTGGGTCCGTCAATCTGAAGCAGGCCCTGACCAAAGGTCACATAGTCGTTGAGGTTGCTCTGCTCTTTGAAATAATAGGCGCCGAGGACATAGTTGAGCTTCTTGTCAAAGGCATTGCCCGTCAGCTGAAACTCTTGGCTGAACTGCCACTGCTTCAGCGAAAAGGCGAATTCCAATATGCGGATCGGCGCATTGTCAGCGTCAAGCCCTGTGCTCCAATCAATCTTGCGATAGCCGGTGATCGATTTCAAAGCGACACTGTCTGAAATGTCAAAATCAATCGTGCCGCCAAGCCCCCAGACCTTCATCTTCGAATAATTGTTTCCGCTCGCAAAACTGCGATCCGGGTCGGTCGAGACCCAGCGATTGTCATAGAGCAGGCGATTATTGTTGGGATCGGCGTCCACATTGGCGCTGGCAAGGCCGCCTATCAACTGGTTGGGGTTGAGAGGTGTGCCGCGTGACCCGCACAGATTGGTGGCGTTGCGCGCTGCGATTTGCGCCGTTGTGGAACTGATGCAGAAATTATAGAGGCCGCCAAAATTGAAGCCATTGGGAACGCCCGGCGCAACATCCAACGCCGTGGCGCCAAGACCAGGGATGACGAGCGCTCGGTCAGCCGTCGGCGCAAACGGACCTGGCAGGTTTGACGTCACAGCAAGAACGCTGTTCGGAGCCGAGGGCTGGTCTTGCTTGAGATAGTCAGCTGAAAGTGTAAGCCGCAAACGTCCGCCATCATTCCAGCGCAACTTGGTGCGCATAGTCCATTCATCAGTGCCACCGCTCCGCGTAGCCGTTTCATAGAAATTTGAACGGAATGCGTTGTCGGGATCATTGATGAACCGTTCCGATCCCGGGAATATTTCCCGCTTCTGATAGCCTTGCCGACTTTTTGACGAGAAGGTCACACCAGCTGACAGTCCGTCGGCAATCGGAATGTCGACTTTCCCCTTGATATCGAGCCGGTTAAAGCGGCCCGTGATAACGTCGGCGATAAAGGCGAATTCCTTGCCCGGGTTGCGTGTGACAATCGAGATTGCCCCGCCAATTGTGTTGCGTCCGAAGAGCGTCCCTTGAGGGCCTTTGAGGATTTCAACGCGCTCGACATCGGGCAAGTCCATGTTCGCGCCAACGGTGCGGGCGAGATAAATGCCGTCGAGATAGACGCCGACGCCGGGATCGAGATTGGCCGCAAAATCATTCTGCCCAATGCCCCGTATATAGGCTGAAAGCACCGAGGTTGAGCCAGAGAAAGGCGTGCCCGCATCAAGCGTGACATTTGGCGCGATGTTGGCCAGCGAACTCACATCAGCGACGGCGCGCTCCTGAAGTGCAGATTCCCCGAATGCTGAAATGGCAATCGGCACGTCCTGAACATTCTCCGCACGCTTCTGCGCGGTGACCACGATGTCCTGGATGCCGCCTTGATCTTCTTCGGCGGCCACTGGCGCGTCCTGAGCATAGGCAGGTGCGGCGAACATGAATATTGTTGCCAGTGCGGTGGTGGTGTTGAGTTTCATTTTTCTCTCCCTTTCTTAAGCGTGAAGCGCCGCACGCAGGCGGGATTGTGTGGTGGCAAGGCCAGATTTTGCGCGGATGGCGCGGGCGTGTTGTTCAAATTCGAGTGACTGGCCAGCAAGGCCAAAGCCAAGTTTCGCAGCAGCAGCGATCAGTGCGCCGGCGTCCTTCGGGTTGATGACGTGCGCCATCATTGAGCGACCGGTGAGGAGATATTCAACCGCCAGTTCTTTGAAGATGTCCTGCGCACCAGAGATTACATCGCCAACTGCGGGGGCGGCGAAGGTGAGAGAAGGCGCGGTCAACGAGGCATTGGAAAGCAGGCTGCCCTGCATCAACTGTTTGCGCGCACCCCAGTAGGGATCGCCATTATCGGCGATCAGCTTGGCACCAGCGATGTCCGTCACTGTTTTTTCAACCAGCGGCCACGTCAAAGCGACAACCTTGGGTAAGCCGATGAGCGCGCTCGTCAGCGACAGGCGGCTACCGCCCTTGGGTGCACCGAACATCGCCTCATCAAAAAGTGGTGTCGTTATCGCGACATTAAGGGCAATGACATTGGCAATCCGCAGCGGACGCAGCGCATTGATCGCTTTGTCGGCAGCCTCTGCATCGTCCAGCAACACGCGGAATGGTCGATATTCGGGCGGTTGTGGTGAGAGCCAGACGCCAAGCTTGGTGACGACCCCCATGTCCGACTGGCTGAACAGCCCATCGAGATAGGCGCCGAAATTATGCTTGAACATCTGCCAGCTTTTGCTGCCCGGCACAGCGCCCATGCCAAGCCGGACGACATCGCCGCCGGGCAGTATCACTTCAGCGCCGCACTGCATCATCAAGCGATCCCCGTGAGGCGTATACCCAAATTGCCGGGCAAGCGCGGAGGCCGCGACCGAGACATCGGGATCAATCGTCGCATCGACCCAAAGGGGGAGTTTTTCGGTCGCAATCCGCGCGCCAAGCTGACGAAACGTCACGCCGGGTTCGACAAGCGCATAGGCAAAAGGCCCACTAAGCTCGACAATCTGGTCCATGCCCGTGAGGTCAATCAGCGTCACCGGTCCCAGTGCTTCGGGCGGGATGAGGCCCGTTCCGGCCGCATCCATCGCAATGACGAATTGGGATTTTGTCGCACGCACTTTGGCCAGTGCAGCCTTGAGCGAGTCCAGTGTCGTCGGCGCTTCGGTAGCGGCTACCTTCACACCGATAGCAGCGAGACGAGCGATAAGGGGATTGAGGTCAGTCATGTCTGATGTGTCAATTCTTGCGCGAAGGATTGGCGAGCCAGTCGGCAATCGCTTTCACCTCGGCATCTGAGAGTTCGGTTTGGCGGAACGGCGGCATCATCTGAAAGCCCTGCCGCACGGCGAGCGTAACCTGTTCAGGACTGAGATTTTTGCGCTCCGTGAGCACAGCATTGTCCGCACCCATATCAATGGCCAGACGGGCAGTGCCGGGATGACCGCTGCCCGATGCGTGACACGTGGTACAATGGGCTTCGAACAAAGACTTGCCGTCCGGCGCGCCAGATCCGCCGGCGCAAGCAGAAAGTGCAGATAGGGCCGTGAGTGCAAGAACATGCTTCATGCCGCACCCGCTTGCGGCCAAATCCCGCTTTTGCCCGGCGCAAGGATGCCTTGCGGATCGAGCGCGCCCTTGACCCGCTGGCTGAGCTTCATCAGCGCCTGATCGCCCCAGCCGTAAGTGGACGCAATTTGATCCATGTAGGTCAGGTGGCCTCGATATTCGCCGTAGCCGCGCTTGGCCGCCTCATCGATCAATTCGGCCACCATCTTGATCAGGCGACCGCGCTGCTCTTCGTCATCACGGGAAAAGATCGGCTCGACAATATGATGCATCGCGCGGAAGCCGACGATGAACATGCCCGTATAGTCAAAGCCGTATCGGCTGCAGATCTCTGTTGCCAACCGGTACTGATCGAGCGCGATCTGACCATCGACGGGTGCCACGGGTGAAAAGCCCAAATGCGCGCCGTTGGGCATCCAGTTGAGGATGCCGAACTCTGTCATATTGGGCTCACCACGCATCAACTTGGCGCGATATCCCGCGACGACATCGCCCGCCTTGGCGCGTTCCTCTAGCGTGAAGAATTTCGCGCCCTTGATCGTGGCGAAACTGTCGCGGATCACCTCCCAGTGCGCATCCATCACGGGTTCCGGGCCGTAGAGCGAGGCGTAGAAATTCCACTTTCCACAGTTCAGATCCGCCATCATCCGCTTGCGACCGGATTCAGGCACTGGTCCGGGTCCTTCATGATACTTGCGCCGATCCAGCGAGGTTGCAGCTTCCAAATTGAGGCTGCACGAGACCGCCGCATTGGGAATGATATGGGCAAGCTTGAGCGGGCGGATGATCTCCGAAATTTGGGCAATATCGTCATCTTCGGGAACAGTGATGAGATAGGGGCGATATCCCGGCGGTTCGGGCATCAGCTGGATGCCGACCTTCGTGACGATCCCGAAATTGCTCTGGGTGAAGAGGCCATCAATCCATGGCCCGCCGCCGTAACGATAGCTATGGTTGCCAAGCGCATTTTCAGACGAATTGTCCTGGGCGGCCATACCCGTTTCGACGACGGTGCCGTCGGCAAGGATGAGCTGCATCCCGCATTGCCACAGGAATCGGTCACCATAAGGCGTGTATCCGACCCCGCGTTCGAGCATATTGCCCATGATCCCGCCCCAGCCGGGCGAGGGCGTGTCGATCCAGAGTTTGGATCCAATTTCGCGCAGATGCCGGTACAGTTGAAAGAAACTGACGCCAGGTTCAACGACCGCGTAGCAGAGCTCCTCATTGACCTCGAGAATGCGGTTGTTACGTTTCAGGTCGAGCGTCACCGTGCCCTGCTTGCGCGGGGCGGAGCCGCCGTAAGCCAGATTGCGCCCCGTCGAGATCGCCCAGACTGGAATGTGGTTATCACGCGCGATGGCGATGATTTTCTGGATCTGGTCAAGGCCAAGAGGCGCAACCGCAGCGGACGGCGCATTCACGGCGACATCTTCAAATGCCATATGGTCGCGGTAGCGCTCGACATCTTCGCTACTAGCAAACACCCATTCCTTGCCAACAACGCTGCGCATTGCCTTCAGAGCTTCCGCGAAGCGCGCCGCTTCAACGGCGATAGGCGCCGTGATGCTCATGCGGCGCGCCTTTCAAAGGCGAAGGTGGAGAGGAAGGCATGGGATTCGGGAGATGGCTGGATTGCGGAGCTCAGTGAGAGTTTTGCGCTTGGATTGCCGGACGCAGTTTGCAGATACAAAGCCATCACTTCAGGCCACGCGCGCCCTGCGCGGGTCAGTGCAGTTGCAAGTGTTTGGGAGGGATCAAGAGGTGCGGCAACTTCATGAAGGATCAAGTCATCAGTGCGGTGATGCTTGCCGATAAGTGCCGGCCTGAACCCGCCATCCACCAGCAATTGCTGTAGCGGCACAGTCTGTGATTGGCGTGCCAGTCCGATGACCCGTTCCGCATTGATCGTGTCCGGAAAAGCGGACAGCGACTCAATCGCGACGTCACATGCCCCGCGCTGCGCCGCTGCGCCAAACCCGCGCACAAAGGCCGCCGCGTCGGCACAGTCCGTCCCGAGCAAGACGAGCGTGTTACCCAACAGGAAAGACGTCGCCCTGCTGGCCGGTGCCGCCGCCAATGCGGACAACAGCAGTCCTCCCTTCAATATGTCGCGCCGATCTGGCATGCTCTCTCCCTGCAATGACTGCGTGAGGCGTCATCGTCTTGGGAGGAGCGCAGCACGAAGTGTGCCAACTCAAATATTTGGCAGAAAAGCTTGGTGATCCGAGCAGGCAGGGTATGGCAAGTGAATTAGAATTGTTTGTTTATGCGCAATATTTGGAGAAAATATGCGTAATTACAAACACTCAGCCCTGATTTTGTTTTAGCCAGTAATTGACCTGAGATCGCGTCATCCCGGCCAGCTTTGCCGCAGCCGAAACATTGCCGCCCGTGCGTTCGAGCGCCGCGCGGATCATCTGGTTGACGGCACCATCAGCACTCAGACCGCTGTCGAGCATCGCGCTACCCAGGCTTTCACCGCGACCGCTGCGCGTTTCTTTGAGCAGAAATTCGCGAAATGGATCGCCCACCGCTTCGCCTGCAATCCGGTCTGCTTCGGTGAGCAGGTGTGGCAGGTCAATCGGCATGCCCTCATCGGCCAGGATCACGCCGCGCTCGACGATATTTTCCAGCTCGCGGACATTGCCGGGCCAGTCATAGACCATGAAATAACGAAGCGCTTCTTCGCTGAAATGTTTTGAAGTGCGGCCATGTTGCTTGGCAAAGCGGCGCTGGAAATGATTGATGAGCAGCGGGATATCAGCGCGCCTTTCACGAAGCGGCGCGATACGGATGGGAAAGACGTTGATGCGATGGAACAGGTCTTCGCGAAAGCGCCCTTCCTTGATGTCAGCGCGCAGATCGGCATTGGTCGCGGCGATCAGGCGAACATTGGCCTTGCGTGTCTCCGTGCCGCCGACGCGTTCGTATTCGCCTTCCTGCAGCACGCGCAGCAGCTTGCCTTGGGCGGACGGGGTCAGCGTGCCAATCTCGTCAAGGAAGAGTGTCCCGCCGTCAGCACGTTCAAACCTGCCTGGGCGAGAGGTGATCGCGCCCGTGAACGCGCCTTTTTCGACACCGAATAACTCAGCCTCGACAAGGTTCTCAGGGATCGCCGCGCAATTGACCGCGATCATCGGCTTGTTGGCGCGGGCACTGCGCTTGTGAAGTTCGCGCGCAAAGACTTCCTTGCCAACGCCGCTTTCGCCGAGGAATAGCACCGGCGCATCGGTCGGTGCGACTTTGTCGATCAGATGAAAAACAATGTTGAACGAGGCCGACGCACCCACAATCTGGCGCGTGCCGACCTTAAGATCTTCGTCCGCTTCGCTCGTTTGCGGTTTTGCTATGTTCGGCCGGACCGAGTAATTCTCCGCGCGGAAATAGCGCAGTTCGCGTTCGGGATCATCCCAATCTTCAGCGGGCTTCCCGACAAGGAAGCATTTGCTGTGCCCCATCGCGACGCATTCCAGTTCGCGAAAAATAAAGGGCCGTCCGAAGAAAGCGGATGAATAGCCCGAGGCATAGCCGACTTGCTGCCATCCGCCCGGCTGATGCCCAACGCCCATTTGCGCCAGATGGGCCTCACATTCGGCAGAATGGTGCCAGTAATATTCAGTGTAAAGCTGCCCTTTCTCTGGATCAACATCGAACAAGACTGGCTCGACTTTGACGACACCTTTGAGCGCATGAAGCTGTGGTCCAACGGAAAACCCGTCAAAAATCGATCGATCCTGGCGCAGTCGCACCGCGAGTTCAGCTTCGACTGTGCCGAGCTCATACCCCATTCGCGTCATCATCGCGCGCGCCCGCTCATTCCCTACCGCAAGTATGAGCTCGCGTCGCATGATGCCCAGCGCATCATTTTCGGTGAGAACCATCCGCCGCCCGTCGAGCCAAATCTCGGCCTCATCAGGGTTGAAATGGAGTGATTTTTGCAGATCGTCGAATGATGGTGAGTCCGGAATTTCAGCCGGATCAAGGGGTCTTGCCACTTTTCGAGAGTCCGACTTTGCCATCACGGGCAAGTATTTGGCATGGAAAAGGCCTTCATGCCAGCACAAGTGGCGAAGCGACTTTCTGAAGTCTTTTTGGGTGAGTCGCCACGGTGTAATACATCTGCGGTTTGAACCGGGCGCAACCGCTGCGCTGTGCGGGCATCAGACGTCGCCTCTGGCGTAAGTTCCTACTATCCAGCCAATGCCCGACATTTTTTTCCGCTCGCTTCGGTTTTGTGTTAGCTCGCTAGCACATAAAAGGCCGAAAAAGCGAATTTGAGAAAAACGATAACACAGTATCTAACACATCGCACAAAATAATATATATTTATTGCGAAATATCAATGAATTATATACTCAACCTTCCGTCTCATAACCTGAAGATCGTAGGTTCAAATCCTACTCCCGTAACCAAAAAAATATTTCAATTACAAGTACTTAACGAAAAGCCTCGGTCGAAAGACTGGGGCTTTTGTTCGTTCTATCAGCTAGAACAACCGGTCAGCTATAGCTTAACGCAGGCAGCGCAGCCTTTTCGCCTTATCTATTGACCCCATGATCGTCTTTGATCTTCGATAATGATACTGCTGACTTTGTGTTGATCGCTGGGAGGGTACGCATTCAGGCCGATTCATCATCCGGACTTGCTAAAATAGAACCTAATCGGACATTTCCATCACAATGCCCGCACCAAACCGATGTCAACGCTTTGGGCGCCAATTATCATCATGACGAAGGCAAACAGGAACTGGCCTCCAAAGTTGGCGAAGGTGCCGCGGCGCGTGCAGCATTGCGATAATATGGCATTGATAATGTCATTATCTTTCGGCACACATAGTGCCAAGCCAAATAGGGAGAGACGGCACTGTCAAAGCAAATGCACCGGCTGGCGATCCTGGGGCCTAAGCGTTAGCAACAGGGTATGCCCCGCCCCAGAAAACCAGCCAGTCCGTTCCGCTATTTCAACTCTTCGCCCGAGGTCATCCGCATGGTCGTGATGCTGTAAATGCGATTCCCGCTCAGCCTGGGAAACCGGTTTGGTCCTATGTTTGCCTCGGGTATCTGTCGCCAAAGCGTGCAGCGCAGGCGCGAATGGTCGTGGCTAAGGCCTCAGTTCATTAATCCGTTCGATGAGCTCAGCGGTCGACATCTCCCGTGCGGTCTTATCCGTGCTCAGCTGTGCACCAATCATCAACATCGCCCGTTGATCCACCGGCCTCCCGTGTCCGCGATTGAGAAGCTCAGTGCAGGCAGATATGCGTGCTGCGGCAGGTGCCACCTCGTCACTCATGATAGCGGCAAGAGTTTCAATCGCCTCTTCGGTATGCTCGCGGGCGATATCCCGGACAGTCAGTATTACGCGAGGCCGACCGAGCGGATTGCCAGAAGTGCCTTTAACGAATTTGCCTTGCTCATTGCGCATATTTTAAACCTGCTTTCAGGGCTGATCTGGTCAATCGCCTCCATTGAGGGAATTGTGTCCTCAGGGTGTTCGTATCTCTTCACCCGCACCACACCACCACTGCACTCTCCTATAGAGAGGTGCAGGTGGTGTGGTCGGGGTTCACCGCGGGTCATCCACCGCACTTTCCGCACCACCCGCACCACAGGTTTGAAGGTGTGGGTTGGTGGCAATTTCGCTGGGGTCGACCGGTCTGCCGACGATCACAAAAGGAGCTTCGCGGCCGTTCTGTCTCCGGCGTTCAACGACGTAAACACCATTTTTGCGCCATGTCTTTAGGATTGCCGTGATGCGGGGCTTATTGGTTTCGACAGACAGGCCCAATATCTCGGCGACCAGATAACCAACCCACCTGTGTGCTTGATCACTTTCGCGCCAGTCACCAGATGCAAGGCCTTGTTGGAACGTATAGAGGTGCTGTGATGTCAGTCCTTGGAACAAGTCAGGTTTTTCCCAAAGCGAAGCGACCCCAACAAAATCTGGTGGCTCAAGTCCGCTTCCATTTTCGAGGCTTTGGCCTTCCAGCTTGATCCAGACGGAAGAACCAGCAGGCGCACGATTGGCCTTCCCAGTGTCGATGCGCACCAGTGATTGGCGAAGTTTGGGATCGGTAATGCCGATCTCATTAGCCTCGGAAGTGCTCATGGGATTGAGCGTCAATACGATACGGGCAGCATCACGTAGGGCGATTGCGCCGCGTCCGTCCTCCGCCGTAGCCTCGCGCCCGCCCAACTTCTTGGTATGGTGGATAAGCACGACAGCGCAGTTGGCTTCTTGCGCTAACCGCTTCCAACGCTTGGCAATTGCATCAATTGCTCCGTTACTGTTTTCCTGAACGGCATGGCTGGAGATGAAAGGATCTACAAACAGCGAGGCAATGTTCTTTTCGCGGATTGTGTTGGTCAGCTGATTGAAGAGTTCTTCGTTCAGCTCGAACCCATCACGATCCTCAGCTGCCGTGCACAATGATTGGACCAGCCCGCTATCGAGGTACAGCCTGTTACCGCAGTCCGCCGGACTAATGCCGTGGAAGATGCAGGCGGCGGCCATCTGACGCTCCAACTCATCGGTTCCATCCTCAAGATTGAAGACCCAAGCCGCTTGTGGGCCATAGGGCAAAGCTTTGCCCAAAAGTTCTCTTCCGCTTGCGAGTGACAAGGCAAGTGTGTGGCCGATGGTGCTCTTGCCGGAGCCGCCGGGTGCAATGATTACCGTTACCTCGCCCCGTTGGAGCCAATGGCCAAGCAACCATTTCCGCGTGGGCAGGGAAGGTGCTTCTGGCCAGCGGTAGGGGGTCGCACGCAGCACGCTTGGGACATTGATGCTCGCCTCCGCTTCTTCGAGGTGAAATGTGCTAAAACTCAAAGGGGTGACTGCCGTTGACGTCATGGCAATTAGCCTCCCTGCCGGGCTGCAGCGATCCGCGCCTTGACTTGATCTCGAGGAATGTCCGCAAAGTCGACACTTAGTTCCCCGGAGTTTACTTGAGGCCTTGGCGTTGCTACGTGCCCGCCTATCGCATGAGCGGCCTTTAAGGCGGTCAGAATACCAAGATTTTCGCGCATATGGCTGTCATCGTCCGCCGCAATGACAATCTCGCGGGATGGGTAGAGCTTACGCAAGGCACGGGCTACCGTTTCAAGGTTGTGAGCTGACATAGCTGCGACAACTTCATGGCCGGTCGCCATGTGAATAGCCGCCATTGTGCCAAAGCCCTCTCCAATAACAAGCGGGCCGTCAGTCGGCCTCCCATCCAGATTGGGTGCGCCATGGTTCCAGAATAAGCTGTTGGTGCGGCAATCTGGAAGAAACCGCTTGAAGCCATCAGGGCAGATGCGCTGGACATTCCAAAAGCAAAAGCTAGCGTCCACCATTGGCACCAGCAACTTATCACCCGACTGGCGAATGCCGAACGGATCAAGCCCCTTACTGAGGAGATAGGGGTGCGCAGCGTTTGCCGGGTGTGAGGTATTCCAAAGCCTCGCCGCGTTAGCTGCCGCCATTTTCTCGCGTGCCAACCGTTTCCGTTTTTGGGTCAGATCAGCTTGCCGAATTGCCCGACGTTCTGCCACGGTCAGGCTGCGAGCCTTGAGCTTGCTATCAGACGCGATGAAGCCATCCCGCCGCAGCATGTCCTTCACCGCAAGTGCATCTGCAGTGGTGCCGTTATAGCAGGCAACAAGTACGCCATCGGGTGCGAAGTTGTTTGGCTTTATTGCGGTTCCCCTATCCCGGTGGGAATGGCCGGGCGTCGGGATCAGGGCGTTCCCTTTGCAGACCTCGCCGCCGTAGTGGGCAGCGATTGCGTGGACATCAATCATAGCTTCGTCCTCCCTAGCGTGGTTGGACTAGGAGAACCACGGAACGTGCTAGCAAAGCTATTCTGCGATGGCCGCGTCTCGGCAGATTTTTGGAGTTCAGAAGGCATAGCTTATGCCACCCCTGCGATTAGCGCATGCAGCGCTTCTGCCGGAATAATCGTCCGGCGACCAACCCGGACGGCGCGGAGGCGTCCGGTCGAGATGTGACTATAGATTGTTGTCCGACCAAGGCTGGACGCTTGGCAGGCTTCACGGATGCTGTAGCCAAGCTTCGGGGTGTCATGACTGACGGTTTGCATGTCTTTTGTCCCATGTTACGCAGGCGAGATGCCTTTGCTTCGTGGGAGGCCAATTAGAACGAATTTGAACGCCGCAGTATCGGGGGAAAGCGGCTTATGGGGGGGGAGTGTTATTTCCCCCTTCCCACAAGGTAGCGATTATTCGTTCGATATTCCGCTGATCTCTAGGCTTTTTGGTTCTTGGATTATGCGGCAATTCTTCCACAATTGAAGCTGCGGCTGATCCTCTTGAGATGTTTGGTGTTTGCGCGCGCATCTCAGATGCCTTTCGCCTAATTTCATCATGATCCAGTTGGCGGTTTTTTGCTGTTCCTCCAAGCAGGTGCTGGAACGCGCTTGCCATGGATTGCCGGTGTACCGCGATGTCATGAGCCCAAACTACTTGGGCGTCGTCACGGCTGACTAGCTGCGCCGTTCCACGTGTAAAATGTATTCTGCCACCCCTCCATTTAGACGCACTTATCGCAGAGGCTTCAGAGCTAGGATTTCTCCTGCCAATGGTTTTGATTTTGCCATCTTCAATTAACCGACACAATTCTTGCTCCAGCTTCGATGCATCTGAACCACAATAGATTTTGGCTAGCTGATATTGGGTTCCAGGAATGAACGCTGTATCGTTCTTTTGTGGCCAGAAATCTTCGAGAAATCGAATAGATGCAACGTCTCGATAATCGCTTCGGAACAACCAAGCGAGCGCTTCAGCCCAGGTCCACCATTCAGATCTAGCGCAGTCTTTGGCGATCTTTTGAAGTTTCATTTCGGCGCTAGGATCTAAGTCGACAAATTTGATCCAGCTCGGATGAATGTTAGCTCGACTAACTTCCGCAACCATGATGATCCTCCTCCTGTGAGCAAAGTTTATCCGTTAAGCTTTTCAGGGAACCGGACGATCTCCGCGCCGTTACGAAGTTGGTCGAGGTAATCACTCCACCAATGGGCCATTTCAACGCGTTCTGGCCAATGCTCACCCCGTTCATAGGCAGCCCAAGTTTCGTCGCCTTCCTTATGTGATAGCGCTTTTTTAACGATCTCGCGGCTCCACTTTCCGCTCGCCATCAGCAGCGTTGTCGCGGTTCCCCTGAAACCGTGGGCCGTCATCTCGTCGCTGGTATAGCCTAGTCGCCTTAAGGCGGCGTTGACTGTGTTCTCACTCATAGGACGGGCAGGTGTTCGAACCGACGAAAATACGAAGGGAGAATGTGCGGATAGCTTTTTCGCCTCGCTCAGGATTGCAATCGCCTGCGGGGAGAGGGGCACACTATGTTCGCGGCGTTTCTTCATACGTTGGGATGGGATCGTCCACACACCAGCAGCCATGTCTATCTCCGACCACCGCGCACCGCGCACTTCGCCAGGGCGTTTGAAAACGTGCGGAGAAAGTTGAAGCGCCAATCTGGTTAACGGAAAACCTTCGTAGCCATCAATGGCGCGCAGCAATTCGCCGACCTTCAAAGGGTCAAGGATCGCAGCGTGATGCTTCACATCATGTGAGGTGAGTGCGCCACGGAGGTCTCGGGCTGGGTTGGATTTCAAACGCTGCGTCACCACCGCGTAACTCAAGACACGTCCCGCAAATTGAAGTGTGCGTTTCGCACTCTCCAGCGCATCGCTGCGTTCCAATTTCCGGACTGATGCCAGAATATCTGCTGCTGTGATGTCTTTCACAGGAAGACGGCCAATCCCAGGCATTAGGTTTTTAAGGAAGTACTCCGCCTTCGTTACCGTTGGTTGGGCGAGGCCCTCGCGCTTACGCTTTGCAATGTATTCAGCGGCGATGGCAGCAAAAGTGTTGTCCCCATCATCAACGGATTGGCGCTTTGCGCGTTGTTTAAGCAGCGATGGGTCTGCCCCGTCGGCGAGGGATTTGCGCGCTTTGTCCTTGCTCTTCCGAGCCTCCGCCAGAGCAACTTGGGGGTATTTTCCCAGCGACAACAATTTTTCCTTACCAGCGAGCCGGTACTTCAGTCGCCAAAGCTTCCCGCCTGCGGGTGTGACGAATAGAAACAATCCCTCAGTATCACTCAGTTTGTAAGGCTTTGACTGAGGTTTAGCGTTACGGACTTGGGTATCGGTCAATGCCATTGGGGGTATCTTTCGCAGTGTTACCCCCTGATTCCTTATATACCCCCAATTGTACCCCCATTGCCGGGGGTATGTAGGCGAACGGCTCAGAACGGTGACGAACAACAAAAGCAGAAATAGGTATGTTTTCCAGGCCTTTCAAGGCCGAGGGCGAACGTATTCGAACGGAAAAATGGTGCCCAGGAGAGGACTCGAACCTCCACGGCCTTGCGGCCACTGGCACCTGAAGCCAGCGCGTCTACCAATTCCACCACCTGGGCACGGCGCAGATCCCGATGTGGGTCAATGCGGAACGAAGCGGCGCGATTAGGCAGGCCATTGCCGCTTGTCAACAGCCTTCGGCGCGGGCATTGGCGGGCTTACCTCAGCAAGGGAATTTGACGACGATGAAAGAAGCTTTGGTTACGGTCTTTGGCGGGGGCGGATTTGTCGGGCGCTATGTGGTCGAAGCTCTTCTGCGCGCCGGCGCTCGTGTGCGCGTGGCAGAGCGCAGCCCGAAAAGTTCCTGGTATCTGAAGGCACAGGCAAACCTTGGCCAGATCACCTTTGTGGCGGCCGATGTGACCCGCCCGGAAACCTTGGGTCTTGCCGTGGCCGGGGCTGACGCCGTGATCAATCTGGTCGGCAGCTTTTCGGATATGCAGCGCATTCATGTTGATGGAGCGCGTAACGTGGCCGAGGCTGCCGCAAGCGCGGGTGTAGCCTCGTTCTTGCAAATGTCGGCCATTGGCGCTGATCCTGAAAGCAAGTCTGCTTATGGCCGGACCAAAGGCGAGGGTGAGGCGGCCGTCCGCAAGGCCTTCCCCAAGGCGACGATCCTGCGGCCATCCATTGTCTTTGGCCGTGAAGATGCGTTCATCAACCGTTTTGCAGCACTCATCCGCATGTTGCCCATCTGCCCCATCATCGGCGGCGACACGAAGTTCCAGCCGGTTTTTGCCGGAGATGTTGGCCATGCGGCCTGTGCTGCAGCGCTGAACCCCGGCGGATTTGGCGGCGTGACCTATGAGCTTGGCGGGCCGACGGTGCTCTCGATGCGCGAGATCAACCAGTGGATCGCAGATCGCACGGGCCGTGCGCCTCTGTTCATCGATGTGCCAGACCCTGTGGCCGGTGCCATGGCGACACTGACGGGTTGGCTGCCCGGCGCACCGATTTCGCGCGACCAATGGCTGATGCTCCAGTCTGACAATGTCGTTGCGCCCAAGGCAAAGGGACTGAAGGCGCTTGGCGTGCCTGCAACGCCGATGGACGCTGTCGCGCATGGCTGGCTGGTCGAATATCGCCGCCACGGTCGCTTCGGGGCCGCTGCATGAGCGATCTGCTGACCGTCATCCTCCTCGGCATTGTTGAGGGGCTGACTGAGTTCATTCCCGTCTCGTCTACGGGGCACCTTGTTCTCGCGGGCGAGCTGCTGGGCTTTAAGGATGGGTCTGGCGGCGCGTTTGATATCATCATTCAGCTCGGGGCGATTTTGGCCGTCATCGTGCTCTATTGGCGCCGCTTCTGGGATGTGGCGGTGGGGCTGTTTTCCGTGCAGCAGGGCCCGCTTGTGTTCACCCGCAACGTGCTGCTCGGATTTCTGCCGTCTGCCGTCGTCGGGGCGTTTGCCTATAAGGCGATCAAGGCCATGTTGGAATCCCCGGCGCTTGTCGCTTGGGCGCTGATTGTCGGTGGCGTCGCGATCCTCGTGATTGAGAAGTTCGCGAAGGAAAACCACACCGCCAGCGTTGAACAGATGAGTTGGCGGACCGCGCTGGCCATCGGCGTTGTGCAGTGCCTCTCGATGATCCCCGGCGTCAGCCGTTCGGGGGCCACGATCATGGGTGCACGTGCCATGGGCGTGGAGCGCAAGACAGCGGCAGAATTCAGCTTCTTCGTCGCAGTGCCAACCATGATGGGGGCAACGACGCTTGCGCTCTACAAGGAAGGCGCCGCCCTTGCGGCACAGGATGTGACCAATATCGCCATCGGCTTTGTGGTGTCGTTCGTGGTTGCTATTGTGGTCATTAAGGCGTTTCTGGCCATTGTGACACGTTATGGATTCGGGCCGTTTGCCTGGTATCGTATTGTGGCCGGTATCGGCGCGCTGGTCTGGTTAGGACAGATTGGCTGATTATCACTTTTGGAGGGTGTTGCTTATGTTCCTTCGCCGAATTGCACTTCCATTGGCCCTGCTTGCAGCAGCCCCCGTATAGGCACAGACCGCGCCGCCGCCAGCGATCAGCAAGTCCCATGAAGCCGCCGCCGCCCGCGTCGTCGACAAGCTTTGGCCGCTCGGCACCTATCGCCGCATGATGGACGGCACGATGTCCAAGATGATGGACAGCATGATGGAGTCCATGTTCGGCATGAAGGCGTCTGACATGGCGCCGCCAGGCGGCCAAGATGCCGCTGCTAAGGATACGGGCGACAAGACGATGCTGGAAGTCGCTGAAGCAAGGGACCCCCATTTCCG
>Ga0222712_10000998_pt1 | contig 36104 bp, 34 predicted proteins | sample C33_657DmetaG_FD_165043 | JGI IMG/M metagenome (GOLD analysis project Ga0222712, IMG submission 165043) | Estuarine water microbial communities from San Francisco Bay, California, United States - C33_657D | ecosystem: Environmental > Aquatic > Marine > Unclassified | place: USA: California... | reverse complement strand
TGCGCATTCTCAAACAGTAGGACGAGAGGAGAAGTCTTCGTCGGTGAGTCCGTGTTCCGGTCGAAGCGTCGGGAACAAAATGACCTCTCGGATGCTCTCGACAGCCGCGAGAATCATGACCAGACGATCAATACCGATACCGAGACCGCCTGCTGGGGGCATTCCATACTCGAGGGCACGGATGTAGTCGAGATCAACGTCACCAGCTTCAGGATCTCCCGCAGCCTTATGCGCCGCTTCCTCCTGGAATCGAGCCAACTGCTCAACCGGATCATTCAATTCGCTGTAGGCGTTCGCCAGTTCGCGACCGTCGATAATGACCTCAAAACGCTCAACCAGAGTCGGATCACTACGGTGCGGTTTAGCGAGCGGTGATGTCTCTCGAGGATGATCAAAGACGATTGTCGGCTCCATCACCTTCGGCTCGACCAGTTCGTCGTACACCTCATGCGTGCAGCGACCTGGACCCCAGTTCTCTTTCCACTCAAGACCGAGCCCGTCGAGAATTGCACGCGTCTCACTCAATTCCATGCCTGGATTGATGTCGATACCGACAATCTCCTTGATCAGTTCCACCATTGACACACGACGCCAAGGCGGAGCGAGGTCGACCGACGAACCTCGAAGTTCAACCTTCGTGGTTCCATTTGCCGCAATCGCTGCTGAGGAAACCAGTGTTTCGACCAAATCCATCATGTCGCTGTAATCCGCAAAAGCTTCATACGATTCGAGCATCGTGAACTCAGGGTTATGGCGCGTATCGATTCCCTCGTTGCGGAACACTCGACCAATTTCGAAAACGCGGTCGAGGCCACCAACAAGCAAACGCTTGAGGGGAAGTTCGAGAGCGATTCGCAAATATGTATCGAGGGTAAGCGCGTTGTAATGCGTTATGAAGGGCCGAGCGGTTGCTCCACCCTGTTGGAGGTTGAGTATCGGAGTCTCGACTTCGAGATAGCTACGCTCGCGCAATACCTGGCGAATTGCATCGACTGCGGCGAAACGAGTTTCGAACACGCGACGAGCATCGGCATTCACGGTGAGATCGACATAACGCTGGCGGTACCGAGCATCGACGTCGGCAAGTCCCTTCCACTTGTCAGGAAGTGGACGAAGCGCCTTACTCAGCAAAACCCAGTCAGAAACCTTGATCGACAGCTCACCTTTCTTGGTGGCCATAACTTCGCCCTCGACGCCAACCCAATCTCCTCGATCGAGTTGATTGAAATCGCCGAAGGATTCCTTGCCTAGAACTCCTGCTGAGACAAAGAGTTGAATCGCGCCTGTTCGGTCGCGGAGCTGACCAAAGGTGAGCCTGCCCTGTTCGCGCTTAAGCATGAGTCGGCCAGCAAGGCGCACAGAGACGCCGGTTTCGGTTCCCGCTTCGATGGATCCCCATTCATCGCGCACTGGCCCGATATCTGAGGACCGCTCAAATCGGTAGGGATACGGGTCAACGCCGGAGGCTCGTAACTCCCCCACACGCGCAAGGCGCTGGGCTCGGATTGAAGCTCGCTCCGCGGCGCCTGCCTCAAAATCTTCAGGACTATCGAGCACTTCTGAGGAGGACTCGGGTGCGTTCTCTTCTGACATCGGTCTTCCTGGAGTTCTCGGGGGTGACGGGGCGGGGTGCCAGTGTGGCACCCCGCTCGTGTCTGGTCGGGCTGGCGGGATTCGAACCCACGACCTTCGGTCCCCCAGACCGACGCGCTAACCAAGCTGCGCCACAGCCCGTGGAGGGGACACCTTAGCGAGCAGGGGTGATCTCACCGAATCGGCCAGCGCAAGCGACATAACGCTCGGGCCGGAACTTCCGTGCTCTCCACCAATACTCAGTTGTCGTGCCCGGCCAAATCGTGTCGACTCGTCCGTCATCAGTCACGTACCAACTTGAACATCCGGAAGCCCACACCGTGGTGGAGACCCTTCGTTGAAGTTCCTCGTACGAGGCTGCTTCCACCTCAGGACGTAGCTCGAGAGTGGCAACCGACTCGCGACGCATGTACGTGAGCGCTCCGGCGATCTGTTGCAATTGCACCTCGATCATGAAGACAATCGAGTTATGCCCGAGACCTGTGCCAGGGCCTGCGAGGAACCAGAGGTTTGGGTAGCCCGAAACGGTGAGACCGAAATCGGTAGAGGCTCCGTCGCTCCAGTGATCGGCGAGGTTCACTCCGTCACGACCGACAATGGTGAGTGGCGATGGAAAGTCCGTCACCGCGAAACCTGTCGCCATAACCAGCACATCGAGTTCATGATGTTGACCATCAGCGGTGCGAACGCCTGATTCATCGATGCTCTCGATTGACGAGGTCACAACCTCGACGTTGCTTTTTGCGAGGGCCGGATACCAGTCGTTCGAAATTAAAAGTCGCTTGCAACCCGGCTTAAACGTTGGGAGGAGCGACTCCGCTGCAATCGGGTCGGGAAATGAAGCTGCAATCATCGCTTTCGTCTCGTCGATGATTCGCGCAGTCATCCCTGCGGCAACTTTTCCCTTGCCAAGGAATGCGAGAGAAAGGAATTCTTGTCGAGCGTAGATCCGCCACCGATGAAGTCGCTGAAGGAACGGAAGTGCCCGGTAGAGACGCCGACGCCATCCTGGGGCGGGACGATCATCGCGAGGCAGAACCCAAGGTGGTGTTCGTTGAAACACATCAAGGTGTTCAACGGTGTCGGCGATTGCCGGAACGAGTTGGATTGATGAGGCACCCGTACCAATAACGCCGACTCGCTTGCCTTCTAACGAAACGTCGTGGCGCCACTTGGCCGAGTGAAAGACCTCACCACCGAAGTTCTCAAGTCCAAGGATGTCTGGTGTCGCTGGCTGACTCAAAGGGCCAGTTGCGGAAATTACGGCTGCAGCGAGGACACATTCCCCCGAACGAGACGTGATCGACCAACAGGACTTGTCCTCAGTCCATTGCACACGTTCAACGTCAAAGCCGAACCTCAGATGCGATCGAAGCGCGTACTGATCGGTGATGCGCTCGAGGTACTCCTCAATTTCGGGTTGAGCGGGATAACTACGACTCCATTCAGGGTTCTGTGCGAATGAAAACGAATAGAGGTGGCTCGGGATGTCACATGCGCACCCGGGGTAGGTGTTGTCTCGCCATGTGCCGCCAACAGCTTTTGATCGTTCGAGGATCACAAACGAGTCAATCCCCTGCTCGAGCGCCATGACCCCAGCACCCAGACCACCAAAACCACTTCCGATAATCGCCAGCTCAACAGCAGCCGCTCCAGTAGTCATGTCTCTCCGCTCATCGCAGCAACCAAATCACGCCTTGCACTGCCCGCCACCCCAAATAGAGGCCGGCGGCAACAACCAATATCCAAAAATGCCAAGGAACCTTCTGAATCTTGGGTGGATCTCCGATGAGCCGACCGCACGACGGACAGGTTCCGTCCGGTGGCATTGAATTCGGATTCCAAAATTTTGAACACTCCTCACACCATGGCATGGCGTCAGTCCCGCTTTCGCACTCGCATCTTGATTGGAGTGGCGCCCATATCGAAGGCCTCTCGCAACGAACGCTCGAGATATCGCAAGTATGAGGGCGGGATTTCCTTGTTCGCGAACAACGTGAAGGTGGGCGGATCGGTCGCACCCTGTGTTGCATAGAGCACTCGTGCACCGTGCGGACCTGGCTGTGCAGCCTGTGCTGCACGCAGCACCTGATTCACCTTCCGGGTCGGGACACGACGGTGGTAGTCCTCGATCGTTCCCGAAAGGGCGGGAAGAAGGCGATGAACTCCCTTGCCCGAAAGAGCGCTGATCTTGAGAACAGGTGACTCTCCAATGAAATGGAGCCGCTGACTGATTTGATAGCCGACCTCGTCACGCGCGTCGGCGTCGAGAAGTTCCCACTTGTTCAGCAGCACAACCACGGGGCAGCCAGCAGCATCGATTCGCTCGGCGAGGCGCTGATCCTGTGCGGTCACGCCCACGGTCGCATCGATGACGAGAAGCGCGACGTCGGAACGATCGATGGCCTGCAACGCGCGAACGAGGGAGTAGTACTCAGTCGCTTCATCGACTTTGCTCCGCCGGCGCATGCCCGCAGTATCGACAAAGCGGATTGGACCATCTTCGGTTTCAACAATTGTGTCGACTGCGTCTCGAGTGGTTCCCGGCATATCGTGAACAACCGAACGCTCATCTCCAATGAGGCGATTGAACAATGTCGACTTTCCGACATTCGGGCGACCGACGATTGAAACCGAGAAGATCTTGTCGGCTTCGGCCTCATTTTCGTCGACAAGGACTTCAGGCTCAGGCGGGAACTCGGCCATAAGCGCATCAAGCAGGTCTCCAGTACCGCGGCCGTGAAGCGCGCTGACCGGAAATGGATCCCCGACTCCGAGTCCGAGAAGATCCCAAATCGCCGATTCGCGATTGGTGTCGTCAACTTTGTTAGCAACCAAAAGAACAGGGCGTCCGTTCTTTCGAAGAATCTGCGCTACCCGGCTGTCCTCTTCGGTGATGCCTACTGTGACATCGACGACGAAGAGCACAACGTCGGCTTCGAGAATCGCCTTCTCACTTTGCTTCGACACTTTCTCGTCGAGTGCGTTGCCACCGGGCATCCAACCGCCGGTGTCAACTAAACGAAAGTCGCGCGCCTGCCACTCGGCAACGACCTCTTTACGGTCGCGAGTAACTCCTGGCTTTTCTTCAACGATCGCCTCACGTCGACCGACGATTCGATTGAAAAGCGTCGATTTACCGACATTGGGTCGACCTACGACCGCAACAAGGGGAAGATCGGTGGTTTGGGTACTCATTTCGGCTCCAGTGCCCGACGGAGGGCGATTCCATCTGTCGGGAGGATCTCGACCTGTCGGGGCAGATCGTCAGGAGTGAGGCCATCGAGGAAACGTCCCTGCGATAAACACACATCGGGCAAGAGATAGCGGTGACCTTCAGGCTCTGCAGCAAGCACTCGAATCAGGTCGGCCCCGGTGAGGAGGCCTGCGACACCAGTGTTACCGCCGAAGAACAGATTCTCCACACTGAGTACTCGCACGTCATCGCGGCCGAGGGATTCGACCAGTGGGGTGAGAATCTGTGCCCCATACTCGCCGGTAAGGACGGTGACTGGAGCATTCGGCCGAGGACGAATTGAGATTTCACCGCCACCGCGTGGAGCGCGATACCCCTCGGGTGGGGCTCCATCAACCCACGCAAAGAAACCTGTCGCGACACCAGTGGGCGTCGCGGTTTCCCCCATGAATTCTCGTTCAAAGGTTCGGGCCATTCCGATGCCGTCTTCGTGCATCGGGAATTCCTCGTACACGCCGTGATCGGGAAACGGCCGATCAGCAAGGAGGTAGTACTCATCAGCCGCGTGGACCATCCGACGACCAATGGTCGAAAGATAAATGTCCTGCCAATCATGAACGGCGTCGATCACGTCATTCGCTTCGGCCCGAGTATGCGGGCGCATCGTGGCTTCGGTGTTGAAACGGCTGATGCCGAGCGGAACGACACTCAATGTTGCAAGCTCGGAATAGGTGTCAAGAACAGTTGCGAGCGTTTCATCAAGTGCCTTCCCGTCATTTCGACCAGGGCACACGACGATTTGACCATGCACTTCAATTCCGTGATCGAGTAGTGCGCGTAACCAGCGGAGGCTTGACGCGCCTCGTCGATTACGAAGCATCGACGATCGCAGTTCTGGATCGGTGGCATGGATCGAAACGTGGAGTGGTGAAATGCGTTCAGTCACGACTCGTTCGAGATCAAGTTCAGTGAAACGAGTGAGGGTCGTGAAATTCCCGTAGAGGAATGAAAGGCGATAGTCGTCGTCTTTGAGATACAGCGACTCTCGAAGATTTGGAGGCAGCTGGTAGATGAAGCAGAACTCGCAATGGTTGTCGCAGGTTCGAACCTGATCGAACAGTGCAGAATGGATTTCTGCCCCCAGCGATTCCCCATCCTTCTTTTCGACGTCAAGAGAGAGCTCGAGTCCGCCACGGTCGATATCGAGGCAAAGGTCAGCCTCGTCGGCAAGCAGTCGATAGGCGATGATGTCCCGTGGCACCTCGCCGTTGAGACGGAGAATCAGATCTCCGGGCAATACGCCGGCTCGCTCGGCCGGCGACGCGGGCGCGACGCTGACAACTCGCGGTGAGGACATGGGCGTTAAGGCTAGTGCCGGTAGCCTCTCAACCCATGAACGATCCGACCCCACACCTTCCCGCGAACAGCGATTCTCCCGCTGTTCAAAAGGTTCTTCTGGCTGCACCTCGTGGATTCTGTGCTGGCGTCGAAATGGCCATCAAGGCGTTGGCCTGGATGGTTCGAAGCTTCGAAGCGCCGGTGTACTGCTACCACGAAATCGTCCACAATCAGCGAGTCGTTGAGCGATTCCGCGACCTCGGCGTGGTCTTCGTTGACGACATCTCAGAAGTTCCCGCAGGCAGCCCGATCATGCTTTCTGCACATGGCTCGGCACCTGAGGTCGTTGCGGCCGCACAATCAAGCGGCGGCTACGTCGTCGACGCTGTGTGCCCACTGGTCACGAAAGTGCACCACGAGGTCAAAGTTCGAGCGGGCAAGGGGTACCAAATCGTCTACATCGGCCACGAGGGACACGAGGAAGCTGTTGGCACAATGGCGGTGGCCCCCGACAACATTCATCGAGTCGAATCAGTCGAAGAGGTTGCTGCGCTTCCGTCATTCTCCGAGCCCGTCGCCCTCCTCGCCCAAACGACATTGAGCCATCGCGATTGGGCCGACGTCCTCAACGCAACTCGAGATCGCTTTCCCGACATGTGGGTTCCGGGTCGATCTGATCTTTGCTTCGCAACAACGAATCGCCAATCGGCTCTCCTTGAGATCGCTCCACGCTGTGACGCCGTTGTCGTAATTGGTTCGGCCAATTCTTCGAATACACGAGCCCTTGAAAGCCTCGCCCGTCAGGCAGGCTGCGACCGTGTCTATCGAGTGAATGGTGCAGAGGAACTCCCCGATGATCTGCATGGAATTGTTGGAGTAACCGCTGGGGCCTCAGCTCCAGAAGAGCTCGTCGAATCTGTCATCGCAAGAATCGCTCCGGTCGGCGGTGTCGAAATCGTCCAGGTCACTGAAGAAGACGAGTACTTCCCGCCCCCGCGAAACCTCCGTGACCTCATTGCGACCATCGATGCGGCTGCGACACTTGCCTTCGGTGGTCCCGTTGATGCCCGCCCACAGACACAGGATCGATCACTGCATGCCAGTGACGTCCTCGCATCACTCGCCTGATTTGGTAGGTCAATGCTGCCCATTTCGCTCGAATCAATTCGTCTCTTCCTCCACATAACCGCAGCAGCCGTGTGGGTTGGAGGTCAACTGACGCTGCTTGGACTGCTCCCAGTCCTACGAGGCCTTGGACCTGACGCTCCACGGGCCGCCGCTCGAAGATTCAACGTCATTGCATGGTCATCGTTCGGCGTCCTTTTCGTTACTGGGATCTGGAATCTCCTCGCCGAATCTCCTGGCTCAATGGGAACGGCTTGGAACGCAACCCTTGGCCTCAAGCTCGTCATGGTTGCCGCAACCGGCGTCGCTGCTGCTGTCCATGCTGGTGCTCGATCTAAGGCGGCGATTGCACTCGGCGGGGCTGTTTCGTTGTTTGCCGGACTCGCAGCCGTCCTGCTCGGAGTCATGCTCACAACTGCTCCGTCCTAAAAAGTCGACAGAACTCAGGTCGAACAGGGCAGACTTACGTCCATGGCTACGTCATTCACTCGCATGGACGAATCTACCCAAGAGCAGTGGCTGCATATCGGTGCGCAACACGCCATCAATCAAGGTCGTGTCGCGGATCGAATGCTCATGCTTCTCGAATCGCTAGCCGAGATCACTGATGGGTTCAACGCCGATCAGCTCACACACTGTCTCCAGACTGCAACCTTGGCTGAGCGTGCAGGCGCAGATGAAGAAGTCGTTTTCGCATCACTTATGCACGATGTCGGCAAAGCCATCACCGTCGCAAACCATGGCGCGATTTCAGCCGAAATGATCAAGCCCTATGTGCGCGATGACGTTTATCAAATGATTCGAGTGCATCAAGATTTTCAGGGCAAGCACTATTACCACCACTTCGGCGCTGACCCTGACGCTCGCGAAAAGCATCGCGAAGATCTCACGTCTGAACAGTTCGAGCTAGCTGCACTGTTTGCCGACGAATGGGATCAAATCGCGTTCGACACTGAATACGACACGCTGCCGCTGTCACACTTTGAGCCGCTCGTTCGCAAACTCACCGGAGATATGTCTCTCTAAAGAGACTCTCAGTGTTGGTTCGGTGAGCCGGCACGCAATTGAGCTTCGTCGAAGAGATCCTGGATCCTCTCTCCCAGCGTCACTGTCATTTCGCGAACACCATTGCGCGAAACGCGACCGCTTTCCTTCTTCGGAGGTGGCGAAATTGGTTCTCCAATCACCACCACCATTTTCACCGGGAGGATGTACTTCTTCCCTTTTGGCATCGCTCGTTCAGTGCCACCGAGACCGACAGGAATAATCGGAACTCCCGTGCGGCATGAAACGTAAGCCGGTCCGTCGAACATCTCGCTCACAACTGGACCTGATTGACGCGTCCCTTCGGGGAACATCACGAGCGGTTCACCACGCTCCACAACAGCTAGCGCGGCCTTCAACGCCTCTCGATCGGCTGCTCCGCGTTGCACGGGAAATCCGCCCATCGCTGTGAGGAACCAACCAAGCTGGCGGTTGGTCCACATCTTCTCGGCGCCCATGTAACGCATCAACCGCCAGATGGCTGCACCGATGACGGGAGTGTCGAGATAAGAGCGGTGAATAGGCGAAATGATGAATGGGCCACGTCGAGGAATATTTTCCCGACCGTGCACTTCAAGACGGAAATACAGCCTGATGACGACTTCGAGGAGCAATCGTACGAAGTGGTGCATGGCCTTCTGAGGAAGGCTCAGTACTTCCCCGTTGTCATGGCCTTCGGGGATGTAAATCTCTCGCCGACTCACTACAAGTGCTCCATGATTGCGTCGACAATCTGATCAACCGTGAGATTGCTCGTATCAATAACAACGGCATCTTCGGCGGTACGTAGAGGATCATGGGCTCGGTTTTGGTCGAGCGCATCACGGCGGGCTAAATCAGTCGCGACCGTTTCGTACGAAAGATCGGAGACTTCTTTCGAACGACGCGCGGCACGAACTTCGGGACTCGCGTCGAGATACACCTTTAAGCGAGCCTCGGGGAACACGACAGTTCCAATGTCGCGGCCCTCCATGACACCCCCTCCGCGCTTCGCAACCCACTGCCGTTGCCGGGCCCGCATTTCCGAACGAACGCCTGGGTTTGCAGCAACGATGCTCACCGCTCGTGTCACCTCCGGTCCGCGAATTTCAATCGTGGCGTCGACTCCGTCGACGGTGACTTTTCCACTTGGGTCGATATCGAGATCGATATTCCGAGAAAGGTTTCCGACGACTTCGGCGTCTTCTGGATCGACCCCGCCACGTAACGATGCAAACGCAACGGATCGATACATCGCACCGGTATCGAGATACTCAAGACCGAGTCGAAGCGCTACCGCCTTCGCAACGGTCGATTTCCCAGAGCCCGCAGGACCATCAATCGCAATCACCATCGGTGTTTCAGTCACTTCATACCTCCAGGGCGGAGCTGTTCCATCTCTTCGAAGTATGTCGGAAAGGTCTTTCGTACACATTGAGGGTCGGCGATCGAGATTCCTGACCTCGCGAGACCAATCAACGCCATACTCATCGCCATTCGATGATCGTCATAGGTTTGAATAATCGCTGGAGTCGATGGACCCGGAGCAATCGAGAAACCGTCCGGATGCTCTTCGGCTGCAATGCCGATTCGCTGGAGTTCGGTCACAACTGCCGTGATTCGGTTGGTTTCCTTCTTGCGAATGAAACCGATGCCCGTCACCGTTGTTGGGCTGTCGGCAAAGACAGCGACGGCAGCAAGTGTCTGTGCCGTATCTGAGATCTGACTGAAATCAGCCACTACCCCGTGCAGTGGTGCACCAGTGACGGAGATTGATGAGGGTCCAACCTCGACGATCGCCCCCATTTCGGCCAGCACGTCAACAAATTTCACATCGCCTTGCAGTGACATCGACCCAAGTCCGTCGACGCGCACTGTGCCTCCACAAATTGCAGCAGCGGCGAAGAAATACGATGCCGCTGATGCATCGGGCTCAATCGCGTAGCTCGTCGCTTTGTAACCCCCAGGTGCAACCACGAAGGTTCGTCCATCGGGGCGCTGCACCTGCGCACCGAAGGACTCCATCACCGCAACCGTCATGTCGAGGTAGGGGCGAGAGACCACCCCACCTTCAATGACGATGCGTAACCCGTCAGGCAAACAAGGCGCAACCAGCAATAACCCAGAAGTGAACTGGCTTGAAACTGACGCATCGACGCTGATTTCGGGCAATCGCCCAACTGCGTTCACCGGACCTTCGACAACCGCGGGAAGACAGCCATCTTCACCTTCAAACGACACCGAGACGCCAAGCGTTTGCAGAGCACCAAAAACGTCGTTCATCGGGCGGAGCCGCATTGCCTTGTCCGCATCAAGACGCAGCGGCTGGGTTCCGAGAGCGAGAACGGCCGCGAGAAATCGTGCTGTGGTGCCAGATTGCCGTGCAAAGAATTCTGCAGCCGATCCGCTCAGATCCCCCGCTATTCCGGTGACAGACACCGACAAGGAGTCACGAGAGATGTCGACATTCGCTCCGAGGGAACGAATGCAATCAAGCATTGCTTCGGTGTCGTCTGCGAAAAGGACGCCGTCAATTCGGCTCGTCCCTCTCGCTAACGCTGCTGCCAGCAGAGCGCGATTGGTAATGCTTTTTGAACCTGGCGGAACGACGATGGCATCGATCGGTCCACCAAACGGAACAATGTCGAGGACGTCAACCATCAGCGATCTTCGGAACCATCGAGCGATCGAAGCGCTGCTTTGTAACCACGCGCAGTCAGGCCATCTCGAAGTAGTGGTCCATTGGCTGATTCAACGAGGAGGATCACCACTCCCTCGTCACCTTCAACCGAGTGTGCAATTTCAATATCGGCGATGCTGACATCGAGTTCGGTCGCGATCATGGTGATGCCAGCAAGGGCACCCTTTTGATCGGCAACCGGAATCCGCAACTCCGCGAGATCTCCGGCTTGAGCAAAGCGAGCAGGGAGTGCGAGTCGAGCAGTACGAGCACGCTCAAGCACGGTAACAAGAGCGTTTCTGTCGCCAGTGGCAACGATCGAACGAACCGATGTCAGCGTCGAAACGAGACGATCAAGTTCTTCGACAATGGCATCACGATTTTCATTGCAAATGTCTGGCCAAATTCCCGGATGACTTGCGGCGATACGAGTCATGTCCCGAAAGCCACCCGCGGCCAACCGCATGAGCGCTCGATGTTCACTCGACCTCTCGTCGGCCAGACCCATCAGACTTGCCGCGGTGAGGTGCGGAACATGCGAAACGATGGCAACCATCGAATCGTGCTGCGCTGGTAGCAATGACACAACCTCTGCACCGAAACCCGAAACAACTCCACGGAGAAACGCCAACGCGTCGTCATTGGTGGTACCGAGCGGCGTAAGTACCCAAGTTCGGCCTTCAAAGAGATCGGGACGTGATCCTTCGACACCCTCCTGCTCGGAGCCGGCCATTGGGTGTCCGCCGATAAAGCGCGAGTCCGACATAAGTGACAGCAATGGCGTCTTGACGCTTCCGACATCGGTCACCAGTCCGTCGGTATCTTGCAAAGCAGTGGCGACTTCATCTGCAATTGAGCCGACCGGAGTTGCCACAAATGTCAGGTCAACACCTTCGACGAAACCTTCGTCCGCGATGCCATCAATCGCCCCCAGCTCAATTGCTCTCACTAGGCACGCGTCCGAACGGTCACGCCCAAGGACTCTCCAGCCCTCGGCACGGAGCCGTTGACCAATCGAGCCACCGATGAGGCCGACGCCAACGATGAGGGCGATTCGTTGCTTTGTTTCCGTAACCATGCCGGTCACTCCGGCAAATCGTCGCGTAGACCGCTAGCACCTTCGAGGTACACATGACGAAGTTCAGATCGGGATCGACTCGTCTTGAGTTGCATAAGCACTCGAATACAAAGTGGCGTAGCACCGGTGATGTCGAGTTCTCGGGCACATATAAGCGGGATGTCACCGAAACCAATGTCTCGTGCGGCAGAAGCAGGGAACATCGAATGGATGTCGTCGGTCGCCGTGAATAACACGCTGATGATGTCTTCGTGGTCCACACCGTTGCGCTCGATCATTTGTTCGAGCAAGGCGATCGTTCGCGAACGGACGTCGTCAGCGGTATCGGCATCGATGGTTGTGGCGCCACGAAGCGCTCGAACGACAGAAGTCACGAAGTGATCCTAGAGCGGTGAGGTCAACGAGCCGAAGGGGATTCGTTCGTCCGGGCGACAGCGGCACGCTCGAGAGACCGGAGTTCTTCCCCAGTAAGCGGTCGCCACTGCCCTGGCTTGAGTTTTCGATCGGCGAGCGGTCCGATTCGAGTTCGGATGAGTCGCTTCACCGGATGTTCAATCGCTTCGCACATGCGACGAATCTGACGATTCCGGCCCTCGTGAATCGTCAGACGCAGGATTCCCGGTCCGACTAACGCGGCTTTGGCTGGCGCCGTGAGTCCGTCTTCGAGCATGACGCCCTCGCGGAGCATTCGAAGCTCCCCACGAGTTGGTTCGCCCTGGACGTGGGCGATGTATTCCTTCTCAACACCAAATGAAGGATGAGTGAGTCGATGCGCAAGATCACCATCGTTGGTAAGGAGCAGCAACCCCTCGGTCTCCATATCGAGGCGGCCGACAGGAAAAACTCGCGGATCCTCGGGCACCAGTTCGAGAACAGTGGGGCGCCCTTGAGGGTCGTCTGCAGTTGTCACAACACCCGTCGGCTTGTTGAGCAAAAGGTGAACGAGACCTGGTTTCACACCGATGATGACGCCGTTGACGGCAACCTCATCGCTATCGGCGTCAACACGCCGACCCAGTTCGGCAATTTCGCCGTTTACCGTGACACGACCATCAGCGATGAGGTCCTCACAGACCCGTCGACTACCAATACCGATGCGAGCGAGAACTTTTTGGAGGCGCTCCCCCGTTCGTTCTTCCTCGGTCACACCGATCCGTCCCCGTCGAGCAGATCGCCCAACGACGGTCGAGTTCCTGTCTCGGCAGCTTCGCCAGCCGATTCGGAATCGACGATGTCCTCTGCTGCTGATTCGACGCGCAGACCCATCTCGAGCGCTTCAACAACATCGGCGCCAGGGACAAAGTCGGCAATCGACGGCAGTTGCGAAAGCGAATCAAGACCCATCTTCATCAGGAACTCTGGAGTCGTGCCGAACATGACGGCCTGACCAGGACCAGGATCACGGGCAACTTCACCGATATAGCCGCGCTGTTCGAGGGTGCGAACAACACTGTCGACACCGACGCCACGAATCGACGCGATCTGTGCCCGACTGATCGGTTGTTTGTAGGCAACGATTGCAAGTGTCTCGAGTGCTGCTGCCGACAGCTTTGCCGACTGACCCTCTAAGACGAACTGCTCGATATAAGGCGCCTGATCGGGATGGCTTTGATAACGCCAACCGCCGGCAACTCGGACCAACTGGAACCCACGCTCGTCGCGGACATACTCCGCACCAAGTTCGACAAGGAGTTCTTCCACGGTGTTCGCCGGGAGGCCCGTGAGCTGCGCCAGCATGTCGGTTGGCACCGGAGTGTCGGCAACCATGACGATCGCTTCGAGTGCACGCTTGATCTCGGCAGACATGAGAAACCTTTAGCCGTCGTAGTTATCGATGTCGGCGAGGTCCGCGACACCAATGGCCGGGGAACCGACCCAAATAATCTCGATATCGCCGAATGCCGCTGGCTGATCGAGCTCAATAAAACCCTGTTTAAACAACTCGAGGACAGCGAGAAAACGAACGACAATCTCGAGCCGTTCCACCAACGTTTCTGTCAGTCGACGGAACGACACGCGCCCGAATCTCGGAAGCTCATCGACAAGTTCTTCGACCGCCTCGCCAACGCTCACACGAACACTATGAATGTGTTCGACACTCACAACGGGAACGGGCTTCGGTGTCATCGCCCTGATGTAGGCGGCACGCACATCGTCGATATCGACACCTTCGAGAAGGTCGGGTGCGAGTTCAAGGTAACGCTCGTCGAGACCGACGCGGCGGGGCACGCAGAGTGCGGCATTGTCGAAGAGTTCTGAAAGGACATGCGCGGCGTCTTTAAATGTCTTGCAATCAAGAAGTCGAGCAATAAGCAGGTCACGTTCTTCCCAGAGCGAAAACTCATCGTCGAGATCGATATCGGAGTCTTCGGGAAGAAGACGCTTGCACTTGAGCTCAACAAGCGTCGCCGCAATCAGAAGAAACTCAGTGGTGATTTCAAGATCGAGATGCTCGAGCTTCTCGATCTCGACAAGATAGGCATCCACGATTCGAGCGAGCGAGATCTCGTAAAGATCCACCTGCTCCCGCAGGATCAGGTGAAGCAGGAGGTCGAAGGGACCCTCAAAGACTGATGTCTGGACCTCGTATGGCACGGGATCACGATAGAGGGGTCTGAAGGGGTCGAAGTGCATTCCATTCCCGGTACCCCGTCGGTACCTCTAGCATCGGCGGCCATGACGCGTGTGTTCTCGGGCATTAAGCCCACCGGTCCGGTCCAACTCGGCAACCTCCTTGGCGCCCTTCGTCACTGGGTCGCCGATCAGGACGAGGCCGACACCATCTTCTGCGTCGTCGACCTTCATGCCCTGACCGTGCCCCAGGATCCAGCCGAACTCCGGACCCGCACCCTTGAATTGGCGCAGCTTTTGCTGGCCATTGGCATCGATCCTGCTCGTTCAACGTTGTTTGTTCAGAGCCATGTTCGCGAACACGCTGAGCTCTCGTGGCTCATGGAGTGCACCGCTTCGTTCGGCGAGCTGCGCCGCATGACGCAGTTCAAGGACAAAAGCGACAACTCAGACTTCGTTTCCGCCGGGCTGTTTACCTATCCGGCGTTGATGGCAGCCGACATCCTTCTCTATGACACCGATCGAGTACCCGTGGGCGACGATCAGCGCCAGCACCTTGAACTGTCGAGAGATCTCGCGATCAGGTTCAACAGCCGTTACGGCGACACGTTCGTTGTGCCCGAGGCCGCGATCGCAAAAATCGGTGCTCGCGTGATGGATCTTCAACATCCAACGAAGAAGATGTCGAAATCTGAGGATTCTCCGCAGGGAACAATTCTCGTGCTCGAAGATCTCGATGCCGTGGCCAAGAAGATCAAACGCGCAGTGACCGACACCGATACCGACGTTCGATTCGACCCTGCAGAGAAGCCTGGTGTCTCCAACTTGTTGTCGATCTTGAGCGCGTGCACGAACACTGCACCTGAAACCCTCGCTGAGTCCTACTCGCGCTACGGCGACTTGAAGACTGCAGTCGCTGAAGCCGTGGTGGAAACGTTGCGACCGATCCAAGATCGTTTCAACGAACTGGCAGCAGATCCAACTGGTACTGCTGCGATCCTCGCCGCTGGAGCTGACAAAGCGCGATCGATTGCCGGGCCCGTTCTCGAACGAGCACGAACAAACATCGGCCTTCTTCCACAGGTTTAACGACGAGGAGGTTCACTCCATCAGGGAGCCATTGAACCGCCATCGGTAAAGCCAGACGGAGTGTGTCGACCGGCGCAGGAGTGTTCAAACAGTCCGTAGCCGACCTTGCCATCAAGCGTTGCCTTACCGACGTGATCGAGAATGCTGTATTGCGTCGCGATCATGATTCCCGGATCAGACTGATTGGTGAGGTCGTAGGTCGCAGTTTCGATCCAGTCGCGGCCCTTCCACAATCCATGCGTCCACTGCGGATCGGGTCCGTACCCACAACCGGCCGACAACGCGACATGGCCGAGGCATTCAACTTCAACAACAAGTGGTGAGCCATCGGCCGATTGTGCAGTGATTGTCGCCGATTCTGGGATACGCGTTCCTGAGCGGTAGTTGATGTCGTACTTCGGGTAGCCGAGGGGTTCGACCCGACCATCGGGCCAGACGCGTAATGCATCATTAAGGGTTCGAAGACCGTCTCCGTCCTCTTGGGCAATGAACACGAGCGCGAAGTCGTCGAATCGCAACGGTACGTAGATCCAGTAGAAGCCACCATCCACCTTCGGTTCCGCAACCCAACGGCCGGCGGGTTCTGGCTCGCCAACTGGGCGAATACCCCATGAACGATCGCGGGTGCCGACCCACGTGGCCGGATCGACGATGAGTTCTTCTCCCTTGACCCGTATGAAACCTTCCCAAGTTCCCACCTGCGCGAAGCGCTGAGCGTCAAGCATGATCTTCGCCCCATTGCGAGACACGTGGGGTGATTCATCGACAGCGGGAAATGATCCACGCCAGTGAAGGTCAAGCTCAAACTCGTGGTCCCTGCCATCACAAGTGATGCGAAGTTCGTTCAGTGGATCAATCACTTCGATTCGGTAGGGGCCGACCTGCTGGTTCATGCGATCTGGTCCAAGTACATCCGACATGCGAATCGTGTGTTGCAGATCTCCGCGACGGATACAAGCGAATGCGTCAGTCACGCCAAGATTCGGATACTGGCCTAGACCAGTAATGAGAAACACCTCACCAGAGCGATCATGCGCGTTCCAATACGAACGGTCATAGAAATTCCGATCACTCGAGGCTGCATGTGCAAGCGAGTAGGGCGCTTGATGCAATGGGAACTCATCAGCAGGAATCGGCATTGGTACTCCCCTAGTACGAAGACGTCTGCACCGGCGGTGCACAGGTGACGAACCTTAGAACGGCGTGAGGGGTTCGTCGGGACGGGTGACGGATATGGACCCTTCGCGGCCTTGGGCTACGATCCTTCGCTTCAGGGCGATTAGCTCAGTTGGCTAGAGCACTGCCTTCACACGGCAGGGGTCGCTGGTTCGAGTCCAGTATCGCCCACCACCCAAATCGAGAGGGAGCGGGACTTCTGTTCCGCTCCCCTACGATCGCCTCGTGAATTTCCTCCAGCGTTCTGTTCGAACGGCAATCAAAACTGACCTGAGTTATTTCGAACACGTTCGTCCTATTCGATCAGCTCTCGTGATTCTTGGCGTTCTCGCGACCGCCTACTCCCGCAACGACGTCAGGGCACTTCTGCCGCTCGGGGTCGGAATGCTGTTTGCCGCTATCGCTGATAGGGGGACGACGCTTCAACGACGGATGACCTCAATGGTCGGCGCTCTAGTCGCCGTGACCTTCGGAACTGCAGTCGGCGGTCTCGTATCGGCCAATCAGATTCTTCACGTCTCATTCGCAGGCTTCGTTGGCCTCATCTGCGGGCTCGTAGGCGTTGCAAGCATTCCCTCAATGACTGCCGGAATCCTCGGCCTCGTCGTCTTCACAATCTTCTCTGGCTCACCGATCGATCTCCTCGACTGGAAGACCAACGCACTCCTCATGCTTCTCGGCGCGTCAATCATGTGCAGCACCGTGATCGCTGAATTTGCGGTCCGAGCACTCCTCGGAAGACAACCAACTCTCCGAGGAGAACTGGCCGACGAGAGTTACTGGACTCGGGCGAGCGATCACCTCCACTGGTCGGATCAAATCATCCTGCATTCGATCCGTCTTGGGATTGTGATCATGATCGCAACGATGTTGGAGGAAATCCTTTCGTTTCCTCACTCGTATTGGATTCCAATGACAGTTGCGTGGATCGCTCGGCCAGATCGTGATGGCACGGTCGAGAAAGTCACACTTCGAGTCGCTGGCACCCTGCTCGGTGTCGCGATTGCCGGCGCGCTTCTTGCGATTACTCCCGCAACGAGTACCGAGTCACTCATAATGATCGGAATCGCTGCGTATTTTGTTCTCGCGTTCCTCATGCCGAACTACGCGATCGCCGTCACTGGGATCACGTGCTTCGTGTTCTTCTTGTTCCACCTCGTCGGATATCCACTCGACGGTTCGATCATTTCGCGGGTGGCCTCAACCTTGATTGCTGCAGCACTCGTTCTTGTGGCGATTCAAATCGGACCAAAACAGCCAAGTGAAGCGATGGACTCGAACCCCTGATTCGTTAACTTTCAGAGGTCCGGTAGTCGCCGAACTTGGCATCGCGCTTTGAGAGCGCACCGGTAAGACCACCTTCTGAATCCTTTTCGGAAATAAATGCTTGGAAGGTCTCGGTTCCCATCGTGAGGGCGCAAAGTTCGGTGCCTTGCCGAATGGCCGTTGGAAATCCCATGACCGCCATACCGCGGTGCACTGTGCGCTTATTGATCTGTGCAATATCGGTCGGAATCATTGCGATTCGCTTCGCCTTTTCAAGCACCTGGTCTTCGAGTTCATCAGCGGGATAGGAACGTGTAGCAAAGCCAGACTGCGCCGCTTCAATGCCGGAGATCCAATCTCCGGTCAACATGAGCTCCATTCCGAGCTTCGGACCCAGCAACCACGCATGCCATTGCATATCGGGTGTGCCGAAGCGAACTGCTGGATAACCAATGCGAGCATCATCAGCGACATAGACGAGATCGCAGCCCGTTGCGAGCTCGGTTCCACCAGCAAGGCAATAGGAGTGAATCTGTGCGATCACAGGCTTGGCGAGATCCCAAATACTCATCCACGTTTCAGTGACTTCACGCGGGTAACTACCAAGGCCATCAGCCGACTGATACGCCGGAGGTTCGCCATCAGTAGGACTTCCAGCAAGGTCGTAACCGGCCGAAAAGCACTTGCCGGCGCCTCGAATAATCGTGACTCGAACACTGTCGTCAACGTCATGAGCGCGGAGCGCGTGCATAATTTCTCGGCGCATCGTGGCACCGAGCGGATTGCGCTTGTCAGGATTATTGAGGGTGATCCGCCGGACCATTGGCGCGGGCTTGTCGACGATGATTCGTTGGTAGTTCATTACATTCCCCTTGAGTGTTTCGCTGATGATGTCACGGGTGGGATTCCACGACCAGCACCGTCGCTCAACTCGGGGACCGCTCAGGGAAGAACTACTGAGTGCCAACGAGACAGAGCGTTGTCTTTCCACCGGCTAAAGGGACCTCAACTGTGAGAGGTGGACAAGGCCGAGGCGAGTCCACTTGCGAGCTCACGATGCTTGCAAACCGTTGGTCGCAGCTTGTGAGCTGCGCGATCTTTCCGGACGGACCAGCCAGGATCAATACACAGCTACCGGGCACATATTGGTTTGTCGCCGTCGGTGTTGACGTTGGCACAGAGGCCGGATCCTGCGATGTTGCGTACGCACTACCGATAATTAGCGCTACACCGATAATCACGGCAACAACAATGGGTCCCCATTTCCAAAGCGGTGCGGTGTGGGCGGAGACAACGATCCCTGAAGGTGGAGGTGGACGATGATCCTCGAGATTTGGTCGGGTGTTTTGGGGTGCACGGGGCACTGTTCGATCGGGCAGTGACAAGTCGTACTCGCGACGCTTCGCAGGATCGCCAAGGACATTCCAAGCAGCGTTCGCTGCCCGAATCTTTCGCTCGGCGTCGATGCGCTGTGACTGCTCAGAAGCGTGCTTGTCAGGATGGTTCGCACGAGCGATCACCAAATACGCACGACGAACTGTCTCACGATCCGCGTTACGAGGAACACCGAGCGTCTCGTAATGCGTGGGCTCAGCCATGACCTATCGGAGCCTTACGGCCACTTCGTTGGCAAGTAGCCGACCTTCAACGCTCAACGTCAATCGGTCCTCAGAAAGGACCACCAGTGGCTCAAGGAGCGCCACGTCGTCGTCAGACAGTGAACTCACTGGCACACCTTCTCGAGTACGGAGGGCTAGTTGCAGACCTTCGATTCTCTGTCGTTCCGGCTCAAGTTCTTCAGCAGATGCCTCAACTGACCCGCTTGAGGCGATGAGATCGATGTACCGCTCAGGAGTTCGCACATTCCACCATCGACGGCCATCACTATGGGAATGGGCGGCACAACCAAACCCTCGGTAGTTGCCCTGCCGCCAGTAGAGAAGATTGTGATCACACTCTTGCCCAGGCTTCGCCCAGTTTGAGATCTCGTAATTCTCGAAGCCTGCATCCGTAAGAAGGGCATCAGCCAGAAGGTATTTATCCGCTTGATCATCGTCGTCGGGATGACGGGCCGGATCATCGGCAAGCGGCGTCCCGGCTTCGATCGTTAGCGCGTAGGCACTGACATGATCAGGGTTCAGAGCGATCACCTGTTCGATCGTGTGCTTCCAATCGGCGACAGATTCGCCGGCGCCGCCATAGATCAAGTCGAGATTCAACCTTTGGATGCCGCTTGCCCGAGCAATCTCGACAGCCTGAACAACTGTCTCGGGATTGTGGTCTCGCCCCAGCGACTGAAGTACGTGGGCGGAAAGTGACTGCACACCAAAGGAGAGTCGAGAAACCCCCGCTTCTCTATAAGACGAAACATGTTCAGAAGTCACTGACTCGGGGTTGCATTCGATTGTGACTTCAGCACCGGTGACGATAGGTATCGACGACACGACTTCAGCGAGTCGATGCGGATCGACGAGTGACGGCGTACCTCCGCCCACAAAGACCGAAGTAGCCACGGGCATACCAGCAGCAACTTCACGTTCGATCTCTTGCTGCAACGCATCGAGATATGCCTCTTGCAAGTGATTCCGATCACTCCATGTCGCAAAGGCGCAGTACTCACACCGTCGAGAGCAAAAGGGAATATGAAGGTAGACCCCGAACGGGATAGTCATGCGACTCTCCCGTCGCGCAACGCAACCATCAACGCCGCTGCTGCGATAGCAGCTGTCTCGGCACGCAGCACGGTGCTTCCCAATCCGACCGCTGGAAGTGATTCAACTTCAGACGGCGACCATCCACCTTCCGGGCCGACTAACACCATGGTATTCGCCGCGGTGAGCGCGATTCCGTCCCGATCGGCGCGAACCACACCGGCTGCGGCAGTGAGGTCCGAGAGTTTTGTTACAGGTGAAACCTCCGGCAGCCAAACGCGGCGTGATTGCATCGCTGCTTCACGGGCGACCTTGGTAAGCCGTTCGGTCTGACGTTCCGTCTTTGCATCGTCCCAACGAACAACGGAGCGCTCCGCAACGAACGGAACAATCACGTCGATGCCCAATTCGGTGAGTTTCTGAACGACAAGTTCGGGTTTGCTGCCCTTTACGAGTGCAAAGCCGACCGTGAGCGTTGGATGTGGTTCCGCATCGTGCACAACCTCGCCAAGTGACTCAAGTCCGTCACCGACGAATGCACACCAACGCCACGAACCGCAACCATTCGTTGCACTTACGAAATCACCAGATCGAAGTCTCCGCACTTTCGAGAGGTGGTGCAGGTCTTCAGAGGAGAGTTCTGGTTCGGAAAGATCGTCAACGATCACATGAGGCGCAGTTCCACCCGGCTGATCCGGAAGGGCTGTCACATCAGTGCCCATGGCGTTACTTAAACGCCCCGCGCAATTTCGACAACAGACCATGTTCTGGCGGATCGATGTCTTCACCGCGCAGACTGGCCAATTTCTCGAGCAACTCGCGTTGCTCATCGTCAAGGTCAGTAGGAGTATCGATCACAAGACGCACGAGAAGGTCACCGCGGCCTCGTCCTTGAAGATGAGGAACACCCTTACCGCGGAAACGAATGACGTCACCTGATGCGGTGCCGGGTTCGACCGGTACAACTTCATCACCATCAAGTGTCTCGATCGGAATCTGTGCACCGAGCACGGCTTGGGTGAACGCAATAGTCAGTTCGTGGACGAGATCGTCGTCACGACGAACAAAGCGCTCGTCCGGAGCCACACGTATGTGGACATAGAGATCGCCGGCTGAACCATTGCGAGGGCCAACTGCACCACGGCCAGAAAGTCGGAGGGTTTGACCTGTGTCGACGCCAGCTGGAACGTCGACGGTGTACTCGCACTCGTCGAGATGGCGACCCTCCCCACCGCACGCAGGGCACGGGTGTTCGATGATCGACCCGAAACCGCTGCATCGGCCGCACGGCCCAGCCGTGACCATCTGACCGAGAATCGACTGGCGAACTCGACGAACTTGTCCCGCTCCCCCACATTCAGGACAGGTGACTGGTCCACTTCCTGGGTCAGCGCCCGTGCCTTCGCATTCCTCGCACGTAACCGCCGTGCGCACCGAAACCGATGCCTCGCAACCGAAAACGGCCTCGGCAAAATCAATGTCCACGATTGCTTCAACATCGGCACCGCGGGGCGGTCCACTCGGGCCGCCGCCACCACCAAACGGGGAACCATTGTTGAAGAACATGTCGAAAATATCGCCCAGCCCACCGCCGCCAAACGGCGAGCCGCCCTGTGCCCCTGCCTCGCCATACATGTCGTACTGCTGGCGACGCTGCGGATCAGAAAGCGTCTCGTAGGCGAGCGCAACCTCTTTGAACTGCGCTTCGGCGCCGGGATTATCGGGATTGGCGTCGGGATGCAGCTCCCGAGCCCGTTGACGATACGCACGCTTGAGTTCGTCGGCAGTGGCGCCGCGACTCACGCCAAGCAATTCGTAGTAGTCGGCCATGACTCAGCCTTCACTCAACGTTCGGCCGAGGCGATTAGCGACCACGGCAACAGCAGAGAGCGCTTGGTCGTAGTGCATTCGGGTGGGCCCAAGAACGCCGATCGAACCGGCAGTTTCGCCATCGACAACGTAAGGAGCAACGACGATCGAACAATCGGCGAGAGCTTCATTGCCGGTTTCGCGACCAATTGCAACCGACAACCCGCGATCGAGTACGTCTTCGATCAGACTCACGACAACGAGCTGTTGTTCAAGGATGCGAAGAATTTCGCTGACGGTACGGACCGCATCAAAAGACGCAACCATGTCTGAGGTTCCACCAATGAACACCTGATCATCGTGGCGATGTTCTCCCCGAAGTTCCGAAAGCGCCGTGCGAAGAATTGGTGCGACCTCGTGACTTTCACCAAGAGTCAGCGCGTCAGCATCGAGGGTGCTGGCCGATGCAAGTGTCTGCCCAACGATAAGTGACGACAGTCGAACCGCCGCAGCGTTCACCACCAATTCGTCTGTATCCTGAGCGAGTTCGAAACTGTGCTTCTCGATTGATCCGCTCGAGAGCACCAAAACGGCCAGAACGAGTCGAGGCGAGAGCGATACGAGTTGAACAGACTTGATTGTGGCCACCTCATGCTGAGGACCAACAACTACAGCGGCGTAATGCGTCAACGAGGACAGCAGACGACTGGTGTCCGACAGCATCTGCTCCATCTCGCCATGTGTCCGATTAAAGAACGACCGAACCTGTTGCGACTCGGTAACGCCAAGCTTTCCCGGACCACCGAGTTGATCGACAAAAAAGCGATAACCCTTTTCTGTCGGAATTCGGCCCGCGCTCGTATGAGGCTGCGCCAGATAGCCCTCAGCTTCAAGCGCGGCCATGTCGTTACGCACCGTCGCTGACGAAACGTTGACATCTGCCGATGACGCGACGTGGCCCGAACCGACGGGCTGGGCCGTTTCGATGTATTCGGTCACCACCGCCCGGAGGATCGTGGCTTTGCGTTCGTCGAGCATGAAGTCCTCAGAATCCGGAGCGCAGGCATGCCAGCGCTACAAGTTCCCATTCTACCCGGAGCCAACTTCGATAAGCAGTCGAAGCCGGAGAGTGCCAGCACCGGGACACTCAATCGTCTAGGCGGAGAGCCGAAACGAATGCCTCCTGCGGAACCTCGACCCGACCAATGCTCTTCATGCGTTTCTTACCCTCCTTCTGCTTTTCAAGGAGTTTGCGCTTGCGACTGATATCGCCGCCGTAGCACTTGGCTAAAACGTCCTTGCGCTTCGCCTTTACGGTTTCACGGGCGATGATTCGGCCACCGATTGCAGCCTGAATCGGAACGTCGAAAAGCTGACGAGGAATGAGTTCCTTCAGTTTTTCTGTCATTCGAAGTCCGTAGCTATAGGACTTGTCCTTGTGAACGATCATGCTGAATGCATCGACAGCCACCGAGTTGAGAAGGATGTCGACCTTCACCAAGTTTGAGACCCGGTAGCCCGCAGGTTCATAGTCGAGGCTGGCGTATCCCTGTGTCCTGCTCTTCATTTGGTCGAAGAAGTCAGTGACGACCTCGGCGAGCGGAAGTTCGTAAACGAGTTCCATTCGTTCTGGCGAGAGGTACTCAAGTTTGATCATGTCGCCTCGACGACCCTGACACAGTTCCATAAGCGTGCCGGTGTAATCGGTCGGCGTGAGAATCGTCGCTCGAAGGAACGGTTCTTCGATGTGGTCGACTTCGTCGGCCGGAGGCAGTTCGCTCGGATTATCAATCGTGAGCGTTGAACCATTGGTTTTATGAATGATGTACTGCACCGACGGCGCAGTTGCGATCAATGAGAGATTGAATTCGCGCTCGAGTCGCTCGCGAATGATCTCCATGTGCAGTAATCCAAGGAAGCCGCAGCGGAATCCAAAGCCGAGTGCACCGGAACTCTCAGGCGCGTAGGTGTAACTCGAATCGTTCAGTCGAAGTTTTTCGAGGGCCTCGCGAAGCGTGGTGAATTCGTCGCCATCAACTGGATAGAGACCGCAAAACACCATTGGGCGCGGCTCTGCGTACCCGTCAAGCGCAGGTGCCGGCTGGGACAAGTTGGTGATGGTCTCACCTGAACGTGCCTCACCCACGTCCTTAATACCTGCGATGAGGTACCCCACTTCGCCTGTTCCAAGTGAAGCAACGGGCGTCGGATCTGGACGACGCACACCAACTTCTTCTGCGTTGTACACCGCTCCGGCTTGCACAAACTTCAGCCGGGCACCGGTGTTGAGCGTGCCGTTCATTATTCGAACAGACGAAACAACTCCGCGATACTGATCGAAATGTGAATCGAAAATGAGACCCTGGAGCGGTGCGTCTGGATCGCCGACAGGAGGTGGAATGCGATCGAGCACTGCGTCAAGCAACTCAGCGACTCCCTCACCGGTCTTCGCACTCACTCGAAGGATCTCGTCGGCAGGAATTCCGAGCACCTTTTCGATCTCTGCTGCGTAGCGATCGGGATCAGCCGCAGGAAGATCAATCTTGTTCAGTGCTGCAACGATCTCAAGATCGTTTTCAAGCGCCAGGTAACAATTCGCCAGCGTTTGCGCTTCGATACCTTGGGCTGCATCGACGAGCAAGATTGCGCCTTCGCACGCTGCCAAAGAGCGACTGACCTCATAACCGAAATCCACGTGGCCCGGTGTGTCAATGAGATGAACCAAATGATCTTTGTAATCAAGTCGAACACTCTGGAGCTTGATGGTGATGCCCCGTTCTCGTTCGATATCCATCGAATCGAGATACTGCGCCCGCATCTCTCGCGGGTCGACTGCGCCACACAGCTCAAGCAGGCGGTCCGCCAAGGTGGACTTGCCATGGTCGATGTGAGCGATAATGCACAGGTTGCGAATGCGGTCGAGAGAAGCCACGAAGGCAGTTGTCCTTAGGGCGAGGGGCCGTAGGAGCCTAGACGGCTCTTGGCCGAATCCCCGATCTTGTGACTCAGAGGTCTCTGCCCGCTATGCTTTCCAATCCGTGTCCGCGTCCGTTCGTGCACCACGAACCACCGCCCGCGGTTCACACCAAATCTTCAACCACAGAGGACCCCAGTGGCCAACATCAAGAGCCAAATCAAACGCAACCGTCAGAATGAGAAGGCCCGCCTTCGCAATAAGGCTGTCCGCTCAGAGCTGAAGACCCGCACCAAGCGTGCGCTGGCCGCCGCCGACGAAGGTAGCGCCGACATGGCCGAGCAGGCTCGTCTTGCGATCAAGCGCATAGACACTGCTGCGTCCAAGGGTGTCATTCACAAGAACCAGGCTGCACGACGCAAGAGCCGTCTCATGGCTCGCATCAACGCTGCAACCAAGTAGTCGCTGCGCCCCAAGGCGTTCGTTCGACATCGGACCGGAGCCATGCTCCGGTCCTTTTCGTTTTTGCGTTGGCGATCTGAACGCGCGATTTAACGCCGGCCGCGTGAACTCTGAGAAGACCGATTCCGCCCCGCCAGTCGAGCAACAAGAACCTCGATAACGAGTTCGGGAGGCCACGCCTTCGCCCCATGGAGATCGAGATCAGCCTGTGCGAGCAATGCCGCCACTTCGGCAAGACGGTCGCTCCCGAGCCTCCTGGCTCCATCAAGTGCTTTCTTGGCAGGAAACGTGCTGCCTTTGATGCCGAGCACATCTGCGGCGTGCTTGTCGCCCCGAATCTCCGGGTCATCGAGACGGATCATCTTGAGATAGTGATTGCTCAGGGTCGCCAGGATCTGTAGGGGGTGACGTCCTCCGCCGATCATCATCCGCTGCAGCACATCGAGGGAACCGCTGACATCTCCGCCATCGATAGCGTCGGTGAGGTCCCACGGAGCTACGTCACCAGAGACACCGAGGTATGGCTCGATATCGGGTGCAGACACTTTCGTGCCTGATCCAAAGACAGACTCAAGCATTTCGAGGAGTGCAGGCAGTCTCGCAACGTCGCTTCCAAGATGGTCAACAAGTGCACGTCTCGCTGCAGGGTCGAACTTCAATGTCGATGCAGAGATGCGCTCATCGAGCCACCCTCCCTGCGCCTTACCCGTTCCAGGCGAAGTGTCGACAACGACTCCACCACATGCAGCGATTGCATCGGCGAGGGACTTCGGAACTGCTGGTGTTTTCGACTGCTTATTCGGACGAGGATCTTTCTCCCAGACCAACACCAGCGAGGTGGTCTCAAGCGGATCCTCGAGATACTGGACCAGCGGAACACACGCGTCCTTCGTCGAGAAAACCGCCGCATTACGAACCAACACCACTCGCCGATCACTCAGAAACGGAAACGTTTGCGAGGCGTCGACAACTGGTCCGATCGTGTAACCCCCGTCTTCTTGCGCGTGATCAGCGATCGAAAGTTCCGCAAGCAAAAGAGTGCGATCGCCGTCGCCAACGAGCTGAGCGATCAGCGCCGACACCTCATCGCCAAGGATGACCTCGTCACTGCCCTTCACCAGAAAAACTGGGGCAGAGAGGTTGACGTTCATGCGACTTCAAGAATGGCGGCCATCGCATCGGCGACTCGTCGACCATTACGAACATCATGGGAACGCAGGATGCGACATCCGAGCGCGATTCCCAGAGAATGCGCCGCCATGGTTCCGTCACCGGCAGATCCACGCTCCACATCGAGCAGCGTCCAGAGGAATCGCTTATTCGACGCAGACAGAAAAACTGGGTAACCCAGTGAGGTCAGCGCATCCGAAGATCGGAGAAGGATTTTTGATTGCTCTTCGGACTTCCCGAGATCCAAACCGGCATCGACCATGATCCGTTCACGCGGAATGCCGGCAGTACGTGCTCGCTCAGCCCTGTCAGCCAGAAACTCGCAGACTGCCAACACGACATCGTCGTACTGAGGATCAGGATCAGGGACTCGTGGAGCAAGCCGGATATGGGTCGCAACCACCGAAGCTCCGGCCTCTGCGCAAACGTCGAGGTAGTCGGGATCAGCGAACCCGCTGATGTCATTGCCGATACAAGCCCCCGCCTCGAAACATGCTTTTGCGACAGAAGCACGCCACGTATCAACGGAGAGCGGCAAATCGAAACGACTACGAAGGGCTTCGATTGCTGGAACGACTCGGTCAAGTTCTTCTTGTTCGGTGACTTCGTCACCTGGTCCGGCCTTTACGCCGCCCACATCGAGAAAGTCAGCGCCGTCATTCACGAGTTGCTCGGCCTTGCGGAGGAAATCCTCGAATTGGAAATACGAGCCTTGGTCGTAGAACGAATCAGGGGTCCGATTGAGAATTCCCATAACGATCGCTCGATACGTGATGTCGAAACGAGTGGTGCCGAGGTCCAAGAACACGTACTGACCCTAACCCGCAGAAGGCCTTCTCCTGCGCGTCGAACGATGCCGAATCCAGATCGACTTCATCCAAACAACCGATAGCGCAACGCCAACGATGATCGAAATCGTCAGCAATGTGAGCCGCGGAAGAGGCAACCCTGCGCACCAATCAGCAACAGCCATGATCCACCAGACACCGAGTCTCACTGGCACTTGAAGAGCGACAGCGGGAGCACCTCCTATCGCTCCGGCAATGAGTCCAACCGACGATCCCCACATCATCACAAAGCCGGCGACTGGTTCGGCCAAAACATTCGCAGGGAGCGAAGCGAGGGGCAGTGGCCCGAAGATCGGAATGATCAGTGGAGCAACGGCAACCTGCGCGGCGATGGTGACTGAGAGAACCTGGCGCAACCAGTTGGGACCGACAAGACGCTTCGCAATCGGTACAGCCAAGAAAGAAATGCCAAGTGTGGCCGCGACTGAGAGCCGAAAACCTAACGACTCAACAAGTAATGGGTCGATGACGATCAAAAGTGCGACGGCAACGGTCAAGCGGCGCTGAGCATCAAGCGGCCGGCCAGATCCGGCGCCGACCACTGCGACCACCGCCATCGCTGTGGCCCGCAGGACAGATGGTTCAAATCGTGTGATGGCAGCGAACAGGACGAGCACAACAATGCAAACAACCATCCGCTGTCGTCGCCGAAGTCGGGAGACCAACGGCGCAACAACCGCAATGATGAAGACCACGTTCTCGCCGGACACCACCAACAAATGTGTAAGTCCGGACCTTTCGAACGCTGCGACAATCTCTTCGTCACTGCCTCGGTCGTCACCGATTACGAAACCGGAATAGATCGGTTGCTGCTCCACAGGTAAGGCCCGTGCTCCACGCAGAATCGCGCCCCGGACGAGATCTACTGGCAGTCTCCAAAGCGCGGTATGGCCGAGGGCCGAGAGCTCTGAAACATTCAGTGCCATTCGGACATGCCGATACGCAACACGAGCTGGGTTCGCTATCTCTCGGAGATTCCCTCGAACAAAGAACCTGCGACCGGCAGGGGCAGTGCGGAGAACTGACGCAAGCGATTGAGGCACCACCATCTGCAAACGACCGACATCGGAAGCGACGTCTACAACCACTCGACCCGGAAGGTCTTGGGGATCGGCGACGAGTTCTACGTGGCCGCTCCATTCGCGTATGGGAATTGGCTCGAGGCCTTCACGTGCATGAAAGGACAGAACGGAGACGGCGAGGCCCCCAAACAAGAGAAGCAGCCAACGTCGCCGACACAGAACACCCGCACCAAGAAGCGCCGGACCGAAGACCATCGGCAACTCGACAGGTTCAAGCGCACCGACCCAACACGCTATTGCGAACAGTGAACCAAAATTTCCCGCCCATAGCGTTCTGAATCGGACCGACATCCGATTCAGAAGTTGCGATTGCAACCCGGCCGACCGTTAACGCACAACGACACTGCTGCGAATACTGTCCAACTTGGATTCGCCGATTCCCTTCACCGAAAGAAGATCGTCGACGGATCGAAATCGACCCAGTTGTGTTCTCCGTTCGATAATCGCTTTCGCCGTGGACGGGCCAATCCCCGCAAGTGTGTCGAGCTGATCGGCTGTCGCACTATTCAGATCAATCGGTCCTGGCGCAGCAGGTGCGCTCGCTGGGTCAACAACTCCAGCCACACCCTGAGGCGCAACCTCGCCGCGGCGCGGAATCCACACACGTTGACCGTCGCTGAGCATCGAAGCGAGATTGACGCGCTCGAGATCGACGTCCTCGGCCGGGCCACCCGCAGCCTCAAGCGCATCAACGACTCGAGTTCCGACGGAGAGGCGGTACACACCCGGTTGACGAACCGCACCACCGACATCGACAACCAGACCTGGCGCCGTTGTTGTAGTTGCGAGGACCGCTGACGTCGCGCTGGGAAGGGCCAATGGTTCGACCGTCGCTTGATCGGAAGAAACGACAAAAGTCGCAGCACACACAAGTGCGACCAGCATCACAGCAGCGATAGCGAATCCAACGCGAGCGACGGAGTTGGCGCGTTGGCTGTGAATCCAATCTCGAATCGCCGAGGGCGTAACAGTCACCTTTGAACGCGACCAAAGGGCACTTTCACTTCGAATCGAATCAAGTGCTCTCCGAGAAACGTCAGCCTCATGAGCCTCTACCCGAGGATCAGCCATTCAAACTCTCTCCCCCAGAACATCGATACGACATGAAAGGGGAAGAGATACCGAACGCTAACTGTCTCCTGACCTCAGGCCTAGGGCTATTGAGCCCTAACACCAGCCGGTACGCAGCCGACTAAAACAATGTTGTCGTGAGTTTTTTTCGCCACGCAGCAGTACGCGGATCATCAGGTCCAAGCAGTTCAAGAAGGTCGATGAACTCCTGCCTGGCCTCGTCATTACCCTTCACTTCAGAGAGCAACACTTCTAAGCGTGCTTCAATCTCTGCATCGGAACCGATACCGGTGCCACTGCGGACATACGCAGCTATCCGTCGAGTTTCCGCCGTCTCTGGAATACGAGAAAGAAGTTCGAGCGCTTCCTCCCCACGCTCCTCGCCTGCGAGGAGTTCGGCGAGGTCGATAAGAACCTCCGAATTATCGGGTTCGAGTTCTAGTGCCGCTCGCAAGGAACCTTCGTCACCTTGGTCGCGGAGAAGGTCAATCGCAGTTGGCTCGCTCGGAAGAATCAGACCATTGACAAATTCAATGATCTTCTCTTCCGGCAACGCTCCGACGAATTGGTCGACAATCTTGCCGCCTGAGATTGCGAAGACTGCTGGAATGCTCTGCACCTTGAACGCTTGGGAGGCTGCCGGGTTCTCGTCGACATTGATCTTGGCGAGAACCACCTGACCGTTTGTGGCAGCGACAGCCGCTTCGATCATCGGACCCAACGTCTTGCATGGGCCGCACCACGGCGCCCATAAATCGACCACGACCGGTGTCGACATCGAGCGATTGAGGACTTCAGCCTCGAGTGTTTCGTCACTTACGTCAATGATCACGGAGCCAAGGATACGGGTGCTCAGCGTGAAGCGGGCCCAGGCCCCTCGCCGATAGCGTGTCGGCATCCTGAACCCGGAGTTGACGTGACCACACCAAGCGCCGTCGCTGGAATTGATGCCCCCAATATCACCGGTTGGATGATTGAGCGCGTCCCCGATCTTGCCGAGCCGCTCGAATTCGAACTCATCACTGGTGGACTTTCGAATCTCACCTACAACGTGACCGACGCAAATGGTCGCCGCTGGGTTCTTCGTCGTCCGCCCTTGGGTCACGTTCTTGCCACTGCACACGACATGGGGCGTGAAGTACGGATCATCACTGCTCTTCGAGAGAGTTCCGTACCCGTTGCCCCCGTTGTTGGTTACTGCGAAGACCTCGACGTCAATGACGCTCCGTTTTACGTAATGGATTTCGTCGATGGTGTCATCGCTCGGAATACCGAAGCGGGATCATCTCTCAGTATCGATGCACGACGTAACGCAGGCCAATCGCTCATTGACGTCCTCGCAGAGATTCACGGAATCGATGTCGATGCAATCGGCCTCGGCGATCTCGGACGCAAAGAGTCCTATGTCGAACGCCAGTTGTCGCGGTGGCAACGTCAATGGGAATCCACAAAAGATGCTGAAGTTTCCGAAATGACTGAGTTGCACAGGCGACTCTCCGAAAGTGTCCCAGAACAGCAAGCAGCCACGATCGTTCATGGCGACTATCGCCTTGACAACTGCATCGTCGACACCGACGGAAACGTCATCGCAGTTTTGGACTGGGAACTGTGCACACTCGGTGACCCGATGGCGGATCTCGGATTCATGTTTGTGTATTGGGCAGAGGCAAATGATCAATTTGTTGTCATCGACGGATCGGCGACTGCGCTCGATGGGTTCCCCACACGAACTGAACTGCTGGCCCACTACGAGGCACGGACCAAGCGTGACGTAAGCGAAATCGGCTACTACGTCGCATTGGGCTACTGGAAACTCGCCTGCATTTTGCAGGGGGTTCTGGTTCGCTACCGTTCGGGGGCCATGGGAGACCAGTCCACCGACACCGAATCAGGAGCCACTCCAGTGCAACGTCTCGCAACTGCTGGACTTGCTGCGCTCGACGGACAGATCGGTGGTAGTCATGCCTGAGATGTATGAACTCATCGAGAGTCCCGAGCTTGATTCCCCTACTTTGCTTTTAGGTCTCGATGGTTGGATCGACGCTGGGCTCGCCGCAACAAATGCGTTTGGGACGCTTCTTGAAGACATCGAGACCATCACTGTGGCCCGCTTCGATGCCGACTCGCTTATCGACCACCGCTCTCGCCGACCAACAATGCACCTCTTGGACGGGATCAATACCGGTCTCTCCTGGCCCAAGATTGAACTTCAGGCTGGGTTCGATGCAGAGGGCGCCTCGGTGCTCTTCCTTGTGGGCGCTGAGCCCGATCATCGTTGGATGGCGTTCTCCGATGCGGTCGTTGATCTCGCGCATCACTTCGGAACCGCTGCAGTCTTTGGACTCGGGGCCTACCCGGCGCCAGTCCCCCACACCCGCCCGACGCAACTCGTCACAACCGCGACCGACGGTGAAATGGCGCAGCGCGTCGGAAGTGTGGCGGGACGAATCGATGTTCCTGCCGGCATTAACGCAGCGATCGAATTGGCCTGCGCAGGTTCAGGTCTGCAGGCCACTGGACTTTGGGCGCAGATACCCCATTACGCAGCGGGTATGCCGTATCCCGCGGGAGCACTCGCGCTCATCGAAGGCCTCAGGACGATCGCTGGCCTTCATTTCAATTTGGGGTCCCTTGTCGAGGATGCGCGCACGACGCGTGTTCGCCTCGATGAACTGGTTGCCAATAGTGACGAACACATCGAAATGGTCCGGCAACTCGAAGCGCAGGCGGATTCTGAAGTCATCATCGAAGACCCACTCCCTATGGGCGACGACCTCATGGCTGAACTCGAACAGTTCCTTCGAGAACAGGACTAACTGACGAGTTCGTCGTTACCCAGCAACCAGATTGACGAGACTCGGCGGTTTACAAATCACCTTGCGAGGCGGTTTGCCGTTGAGGTGGGCCTGAACCTTTTCGCTGGCTAGAGCGATTTCTTCTGCAGCCGCAGCATCGGTTCCCGATGGAACCTCGATGCGATCGCGTACTTTGCCGTTCACCTGCACAACCATCGTGACCGTGTCGACGCTGAGCATCGACTCATCCGGAGCCGGCCAGGCAAGGCGATGAATGTCGTCACCATGACGACGCTCGCGAAGCTCTGCAGTGACGTGCGGAGCCATTGGTGCCATCAGGAGCAGCAATGTATCGATTGCGAGATCAAGAGTTGCCTTCCGTGGGCCTCCATCGATCTTGACGTACCGGTAGAGCTCGTTTGTGAACTCCATGAACGCCGCGACCGTCGTGTTGTACGCCCAACGTTCGTAGTCGTCGGTGACTTTTACGATAAGGCGATTCGTGCGGCGCTCAAGTTCAATGTCTGCCTCGTTTGCATCACGATCAACCGATGCAACACCGACATCGCCCAAAGCGATTCGCCACACGCGATGTAGGAACCGTGAGCATCCTTCGATGCCCACCCCTTCCCAATCGACGTCATCTTGTGGCGGGCCAACAAACAGATGGGCGAGACGAAGTGCGTCGGCACCGTCGGTGTCGAGTATTTCTTCTGGGGCAACCAAGTTGCCCTTCGACTTCGACATTTTGTCGCCATCGAGACGAATCATTCCCTGTGTGAAGAGTCGAGTGAATGGTTCGCGCAGATTCGCTGGAGCAACGCCGAGATCGCTGAGCGCTTTGGTGAAGAAGCGCGCGTACATCAGGTGCAGGATCGCATGCTCTACCCCACCGATGTACTGATCGACCGGCATCCACGACTCGACCGCTTCCGCCGAGAACGGCTGGTCATCGTTCCATGGATCGCAGAAGCGCAGGTAGTACCAGGACGAATCGACAAACGTATCCATGGTGTCGGTCTCGCGGTGGGCTGGTCCACCACAGTTCGGACAGGTTGTCTCGAAGAACCCCGAATGAAGCCGAAGCGGAGACTCGCCGGTTGGAAGAAACTCAACATCGTCCGGAGCCAGGACCGGAAGGTCGGCTTCGGGCACCGGAACCATTCCGCACGCATCGCAGTTGATGATCGGAATCGGACAACCCCAGAAGCGCTGGCGGCTTACGAGCCAATCACGCAAGCGAAAGTTGATTGTGCCGGTGCCGATACCTTCTGCTTCGAGGAACGCAATTGCCGCTGCGATTCCTTCTTCTTTACCGAGTCCGTCGAGGAAGCCACTGTTGATGTGAACCCCATCACCGGTGAACGCTTCTCCCTCAAAATCGGTAGGCGGTTCGATCGTTCGAACGATCGGGAGGTTGTGCGCTTTCGCGAAGTCCCAGTCGCGCTGATCTTCCGCCGGAACGGCCATGATGGCGCCTGTTCCATACCCCATGAGTACATAGTCGGCAAGGAACAATGGAACCGGTTGCTTCGTAAATGGGTTGAGTACATAGGAGCCCGTGAAGACTCCGCGCTTAGCGAGAGATCCTTCGGAGGACATTCGCTCGACATCGCTTGCCTTACGTGCACTCGCAACGAACGCCGCGACCTCCTCGCGGCGATCTTCGGTCACCACCAGGTCAACGAGAGGATGTTCAGGGGCCATCACCGAATACGTCATCCCGAAACTTGTGTCGGGACGAGTGGTGAAAACATCGACCTTCACGCCCGAAGAGTGTGGCGTCCCATCGGCATCGACAACCTGCATCGAGAACTCGGCGCCCTCCGAACGTCCGATCCAGTTGCGCTGCATGATCTTTACCCGCTCGGGCCAGTCGAGGACGTCAAGATCGTCAAGGAGTTGCTGGGCGTAATCAGTGATCTTGAAAAACCACTGCTCAAGATCACGCCTCTCGACAATGTCGCCCGAACGATCGCAGGTTCCATCGGCATTGACCTGCTCGTTCGCAAGAACAGTCTGGCAACCAGGACACCAGTTCACTGGCGCATTGCGACGATAGGCCAGACCCGCTTCGAGAAACTTCAGGAAAATCCATTGCGTCCACTTCTGGTACTCAACCGCATGACTTGTGACCTGGCGACGCCAGTCATAAACAGCGCCAATTCGGAGGATCGAACTGCGAAGCATTTCAATGCGTTCGTCAGTGAACTCTCGGGGGTGCCCACCGGTGTTGATGGCGGCGTTCTCCGCAGGAAGACCGAAACTGTCGAAGCCCATCGGCGAAAGTACGGCGTAACCGTTCATTGTTCGGTAGCGAACAATGAGATCGCCGAAGGTGTAATTGCGAACGTGACCCATGTGCGCCGCACCACTGGGGTACGGGTACATGCACAACGTGTACCAATGCGGACGCGGATCGTCGTTGTCCACGTTATAGAAGCCATCGGTTGCCCAACGCTCCTGCCACTTCGCCTCAAGAACGGGGGGTTCGTAGCCATCAACCATGGAGGCCGATGGTAGGCGACGCACCGATGGATTCCTTCCACTTGGATGTGCGCGACCGTGTGCCACGTGCACCGTTCTTTGGCCCCTGACGATTTTGCGAGCCACTCCGACCCCGGTACAGTTCGGACTTCATTCGGGGCTATAGCTCAGTTGGTAGAGCGCTTCCATGGCATGGAAGAGGTCAGGGGTTCAATTCCCCTTAGCTCCACTCTGAATGGCAAATGCCCGTGACATTCCGTCACGGGCATTTTCTGTTGCATCGGTCAACGACGCCGAAAGATGCGGTTACAGCGCTTCGCTTTGCCACTCAAGTATCGGCACATCACGCCAGAGTCGTTCAAGGTCGTAAAAGGCACGAGTTTCCTCGTCGAAAATGTGAACAATGACGTCTCCGTAGTCAACGAGCACCCACGTACCGTCATCAAGGCCTTCGACTCGAATGGGCTTCGGTCCACCAGCGAGGAACACGTCCTCTTCAATTCCTTCGGCAATTGCCCGAACCTGTCGATTACTCGTTCCGGACGTAATAACGAACCAACCGGTGATGGAAAGAACCTCACCAACGTCAAGGATCACTGTCGAGGCGTCGGTCTTGCGTGCTGCTGCACGCGCGATCTCGAGATGAAGAGGGAACTCTTCGCTGACGCTCACCTGCGAAC
>Ga0222712_10000997_pt1 | contig 36113 bp, 37 predicted proteins | sample C33_657DmetaG_FD_165043 | JGI IMG/M metagenome (GOLD analysis project Ga0222712, IMG submission 165043) | Estuarine water microbial communities from San Francisco Bay, California, United States - C33_657D | ecosystem: Environmental > Aquatic > Marine > Unclassified | place: USA: California... | reverse complement strand
CTGAATTTGGTGGCACAAAGGTAGAAGTTTTTGATAAAGATTCAAAATACTAGTTTAAAATAAATAGATAATAAATCTAATTAAATTTCGCTATTTTAGCCTAACAATTGATTTAGAAGCCTTTATGTCCCAAGTTCTTCCCCATTCCCTTCTTAGTGATTTCGATATTTCCCTTTTCCTACACGGCAAGCATTCAAGACTTTACGAAAAATTAGGGGCTTTTGAAATCATAAAGGATGGCAAAAAAGGAACATTTTTTGCTGTTTGGGCCCCGAATGCACAATCAGTACATGTGATGGGCAACTTTAATGTTTGGGATCAAGAATCACATACCTTATTTCCTCGTTGGGAATCCTCAGGAATTTGGGAGGGCTTTATTCCCAATGTCTCCACAGGTGAAACCTATAAATTTGGCATAAAAACAAAAACCGGAGAATATCTAGAAAAACTAGACCCATTTGGTCTATACTGCGAAACTCCGCCAAAAACCGCTAGCATCGTTTGGAATACCTATAAAGAATGGAAAGACCAAGCATGGATGAAGGATAGGCCGACTTACAACAGTCTACAATCGCCCATGTCCATTTATGAAGTTCATTTAGGCTCATGGCAAAAAACATTAGACAATCAATACCTTTCCTATGAGGATATAAGCCATAAATTAGTGGCCTATGTACAAGAAATGGGTTTCACCCATGTGGAATTTATGCCCATCATGGAGCATCCTTACGCGCCTTCTTGGGGCTACCAAATCACTGGTTATTTTGCACCTTCTTCTAGATTTGGTGATCCTCAGGGATTTATGCATGTAGTCGAAAAACTGCATGAGGCCAACATAGGAGTCATTTTAGACTGGGTTCCCTCCCACTTTCCAGGGGATGAGCACGGACTTAGGAATTTTGACGGAACCTGTCTTTACGAACATCCTGATCCCAAAAAAGGCTATCATCCAGACTGGAAATCCTATGTATTCGATTATGGGCGAAAAGAAGTCAGAAGTTTTTTACTTTCAAATGCCGCATTTTGGTTAGATCGCTACCACATCGATGGGCTGCGTGTAGATGCGGTGGCCTCCATGCTCTACTTAGATTATTCTCGAAATGAAGGGGAATGGGAACCCAATGAACTGGGTGGAAACCATAACCTAGATTCCATTTCATTCCTGCAAGACCTTAACACTCATATATTTGCGGAATTTCCCGATATCCAAATGATTGCCGAGGAATCTACCAGCTTTCCTGGAGTCACCAAACCTGTGCATGCAGGGGGCCTCGGTTTTAGTCAAAAATGGATGATGGGTTGGATGAATGATACCCTTCGGTTTTTCCAAAAAGACCCCATTTATCGCCAGCACCACCTTAACGAATTAACATTTTCATTAATATACGCCTTTGCTGAAAACTTTTGCCTTCCCCTTTCCCACGACGAAGTCGTTTACGGGAAAGGTGCTTTGCTGCAAAAAATGCCGGGTGACGATTGGCAGAAATTCGCCAACCTCCGATTGCTTTTCAGTGAGCAATTTATGCACCCAGGTACCAAATTAGTGTTTCAAGGGGGTGAGTTTGGGCAATCCAACGAATGGAATCACGATCAAAGCATCGATTGGCATTTAACTGAATTACCCGCACACCAAGGAATTCAAAATACCGTCAAAGCACTCAATAAACTTTACCGGCAAGAACCTGCTCTCCACATCAAACAATTTGACTACGATGGATTTGAATGGATCGAAGGAAATGATCAGGGAAATACGGTCATCAGCTTTTTAAGAAAGGGCGAAACAGCGAAGCAACAAATCATCGTCATTCTCAACCTAACTCCTATTCCTAGAGAAAACTATCGAATCGGAGTGCCTCTACCTGGAGTTTGGAAAGTGATTTTCAATTCAGACCAAGGAATTTATGGAGGTAGCGATTATCCAATTTCTGGAGCCGTCATGACCGAAGAAATCAATTGGCAAGGAAAAGCATTCTCCATATCCATCAACCTACCCCCGCTTTCAGCTCTTGTACTAAAGGCCTAAAACAATAAAGACTCAGAAAAATTCCGAGCCTTTATTCAATCCGCCTAAGTAGTATTTTTGTAACCTTTCGGTATTTACATCAATTTTGTACACAAAAATAGTAAATATTTCATATTTTAAATACTATGCAACTATATTTTTATTTTATATTCCTTTTCCAAGAACATCTTCCATATCGGACAATTCAACCTCAAGGGCTTTAGTCGATATCGTGATTTCCCACGCACTCAAGCCTAGCGAAATACTCATGCCCAATAAACCTAATCCAAAAAACCAACGGGCAATCAATTGCTCATTCATAAACAATAAAAACATACAGATCACACTAAAGATCAAACTTATGATGGCAATGATCTGCATGTATTGAATCAAGGACATTCGTAAGCGTAAATTCCGTATCTGTTTCAAAATGGATTCGGCAGGGTTCTGCTGAAACTTTTCATGTAAGCCGCGGATCAATGAGGCCATCGACATAAATCGATTGGTAAAGGCGATCATCAACAATGAAACCGTTGAAAACAATAATGCGGGTGTTCCTATGCCTAGTTCCATAATTTATTTTATCCAAAACTGATCTAAATATGTACTCATTTCTTCTTTCATCTTTTTTGCTTCTCTCGCCGCAGAAACCGACGTGTCATCTCCTGCATATATGATGCCCCTAGAGGAATTGACCAATAAACCCACTTTCGAATTCATGGCATACTTAGCCACATCCTCCAAACTTCCTCCTTGAGCTCCTACTCCAGGAACTAAAAAAAAGTGGTCTGGAGCTATTTGTCGAACATGTTTCAAATATTCCGTTCTTGTTGCGCCAATCACAAACATTAATTGGTCCACCCCACCCCATTCCATCGCCTTACGCATTACATTTTCATAAAGCGGTATATTATTTTCATCGCGAAGCAATTGAAAATCTTGACTCCCCTGATTAGAAGTTAAAGCCAATAAAATCACCCACTTATCTTCAAAACTCAAAAAAGGAGTCACCGAATCCTCCCCCATATAAGGTGCCACGGTAATGGAATCAAAATTAAACCCACTCGACGCAGGTTCAAAAAAAGTCTGCGCGTACTTCAACGCCGTATTTCCAATATCCCCACGCTTCGCATCCGCAATCGTAAAAACATTTTTGGGAATATAATCCATCGTCTTCTGTAAACTTTCCCAACCTTTAGGCCCCAAAGCCTCATAAAAGGCAATATTGGGTTTATAAGCCACCGCATATTTTTCGGTGGCGTCTATGACCGCCTTGTTGAAAGCAAAAATGGGATCCGATTCTTTTTGGAAATTTGATGGAATTAATCGAGGATCAGAATCTAAGCCTACGCATAAAAATGAGCCCTTTGATTCGATTTGTTGAACTAATTGAATTGAATTCATGTCGTTTTGAAAAGAAGGCTTTGTATTAATGCCTAAATATCAATAATTTTGACACAAATAAAGGTCTTTCCTAAGCAAAATCAAATAAAGGTTGGCCAAAATTACCTGATTCTATGCAATTTATTAAACACCAACTCCCTGGAGTAATTGAATGTGTGCCAACGAAGTTTTTTGACGAAAGAGGACATTTTTACGAGTCCTACAATCAAAATTTATTTTCGGCCAATGGAATTTCAGAAAATTTTGTTCAAGATAATTACTCCTTTTCCATCGCTGGTGTTGTTCGCGGATTGCATTTTCAAAAAGACCCCCATGCACAAGGCAAATTAGTCCGCTGCATGACGGGAAAAGTAATCGACGTGATTGTGGATCTACGCAAAAGTTCGCCGACCTTCGGTCAGCATGAAAAATATGAATTAGATGCAGATAAGGGTAATATGCTTTATGTTCCCCCAGGATTTGCGCATGGGTTTATCGCCTTAGAAGAAACCATTTTTGTCTATAAATGTACTGATTTTTGGAATAAAGGAGCAGAGTCTGGCATTCGTTGGAATGACCCTAATTTAGCCATTGATTGGACCCATGAAAACCCGATTATCTCAGATAAAGACCAATTGTTACCTCTATTTGATTTAAACGAGACAATATTTAATTAATAATTGCTCAGAAAATTTTAATACCTTTGCAGCAATGACTCGCAAGCTGATTTTATCAAGCCCATTGTTGGAAATAACCATCTCAAGGTTATGCCAAGAGCTCATTGAAAATCAAATAGACGGAACGGAGACTGTTATCTTAGGTTTACAACCTAGAGGCATCTATTTTGCAGAAAGGATTGCTGCTGAATTAAGCAAGCATTTAGAAAATCCCCCAGCATTAGGGAAAATAGACGCGACTTTCTATCGGGACGACTTCAGAAGAGGAGATCCATTATCTCCCAACTCAACCGAAATACCCTTTTTAGTCGAAAATAAACGCGTTATTTTAGTCGATGATGTCCTTGCCACTGGCCGAATGGTTCGAGCGGCTATGGATGCATTAAACGCATTTGGCCGACCAGCCAAAGTGGAACTTTGCGTACTCATCGACCGAATTTATAGTCGAGACTTGCCAATACACCCAGATTATGTAGGCAAAAATGTCAATACATTGACCACAGAAAAAGTGTTAGTGGAATGGACTGAACAAGGACATGAAGCAGATAAAATTTGGTTAATTACCCAATAAAGAAATATGTTAACATCGCCACACTTATTAGGAATTAAAGATTTAGATGCCGAATCCATTGACCTAATTGTTAAAACGGCCAAGGAATTCAAAGAGGTCCTCAATCGGCCGATTAAAAAAGTCCCTTCCCTACGTGATGTCACGATTGCCAATGTATTTTTCGAAAACTCGACACGCACCCGATTATCTTTTGAACTAGCCGAAAAAAGATTATCAGCCGATACGATTAATTTCTCCGCCTCCGGAAGTTCAGTTAAGAAAGGAGAAACCTTATTGGACACGGTCAACAACATTCTAGCGATGAAGGTGGATATGATTGTCATGCGACATGCAAGTCCTGGAGCACCCCATTATCTAGCTAAACACATTAAAGCAAACATCATCAATGCCGGTGACGGAACACATGAGCATCCAACTCAAGCACTTTTAGATACCTATTCCCTACGCGAGAAATTCGGTGATTTAGCAGGTAAGAAAATAGCAATTATCGGCGATATCCTACACTCCCGCGTGGCACTTTCCAATATTTATGCCCTTAAAAAACAAGGGGCGGAAGTTCGCTTATGTGGTCCCAGCACGCTGATTCCTAAGCATATTCAATCGTTAGGTGTCGAGGTTTCGCATGATGTCAAAAGTACCTTAGCCTGGTGTGATGCCGCGAATGTGTTAAGGATACAATTGGAACGCCAACAAATTAAATACTTCCCGAGCTTACGCGAATACGCACAAACATTCGGAATCACTCGGAAAATGCTGGATGAATTACCCAAAGAAATCGTTTTGATGCACCCGGGTCCGATCAATCGAGGTGTGGAATTAAGTTCTGATGCGGCAGATTCGCCTCATTCGATCATCTTAGACCAAGTAGAAAATGGGGTGGCCATTCGAATGGCAGTGCTTTATCTACTTGCTTCCAGAGGCTAAAAAGGCCTGATAGGCTTGGAGCATTTCTTGCACGTCCATTGAATTTGCGCAATTAAAATGAATTTCTGGACATGATTTCTTCCCATGATCCCCACAAGGCCTACATGCGAGTTTCTCCTTAACCTCAATGATTTTATTCTGTTCTGCCAAAGGACCAAAGCCAAAAGCAGGTATCGTCGAACAAAAAATAGCTACCGTTGGCGTATTAACGGCTGAACATATATGCAAAGGACCTGAATCATTCACGAAACTCATAAGACTTTGTTGGTATACAGCGATAGCCTCCTGTAAATTAAATCGACCACAGGTATTGTGGATGTAGCGTCCCGATCCCATGAAAGCTTGTTCGATTTCATCTGACAAATGTTTTTCAGCTGCGGATCCCATTAAGACTATTTCCTGATCCAAGGGCAATAAACGAATAAATTCGATCCATTTGTGAACAGGAAATCGCTTGGTTTCCCACACCGAACCTGGAGAAATACAAAGGTATTTTTTAGGCTGCAAATCGACTGGAAAATTGTTTAAATGGCTAGCGTTCAAAAATGGCTTATGCACCTGGGGACCCAGCCATGAAGCCAGCAATTCAGTATTTCGTTCCGTTTCATGTTTTCCTTGGCCAAATTCATGCGGAACTTTTTCGTCGAAAAATAATGAAATTGGGTTTTTATCAAAACCAATCACATTTTTGGCACCGATGGAAATGCTTAAAAGGCCCATCCCAAAAAACCGTTGGGCTATAAAAACTTGGTCAAATTTTTCTTTTGCGAAATCATTTCGCAAAGACCACCAAGATGCCAACTTATTCCTTTTGTCATAGGTCCATACTTGGGCTAAATGATCATGTGGATAGGCTTTAAAAATATCTTCCAATCCCTTTCTGACCAATAAATAAACCAAGGTATTGGGTGACTCTAGCCTTATTTTCTCCAATAAAGAAGTAATCAGAACCGCATCTCCTAAAAAGGCTGTTTGAATAATTAATACCTTAGAGGCCTGAGACATGAAAGAAAAATGAGTGATTGGACATAAAATTAATTAATTTTAAGATCTTTTTGGTAAAAACCCCTTTATGAATTCAATTCAAATAAAAACATTAGCTAATGGAATAACGATTGTGCATCGCCAAGTGTTACATACTGAAATTTCGCATGTGGGAATCATGTTAGACATCGGAAGTCGGGACGAATTAGATTCAGAACAGGGATTAGCCCATTTTTGGGAACATTTAGCTTTTAAGGGGACAGAAAAAAAATCCAATATTCAGATCATTAACCGCCTAGATCTAATCGGCGGGGAATTAAATGCGTACACCACCAAAGAAAAAATTTGTTTTCACGCCTCCATTTTAAACCCATATTTTGAAAGGGCGCTCGAGTTAATTACCGATATAACCTTTCATTCAACGTTTCCTGAGAAAGAATTAGAAAAGGAAAGAAGCGTTATTTTGGAGGAAATGTCCATGTATTATGAGGCACCAGAAGATGCGATTCAAGATGATTTTGATGAATTATTATTTCCTAATCATCCTTTGGGAGTTAATATCTTAGGCACTCAAGAAACAGTTAAATCATTTACTCAGAGCCATTTGCATCAGTTTATAGACCGAAATTTAGATACGTCAAGAATCGTCATTTCATCAATCGGTAAATTACCCCATGAGAAAGTTTTTGCGTGGGCAGAAAAGCATGCAGGAGGTATCAAAAGTAAAAAAGAGCACATAACTCGAATCATTCCCTCAGCGATGGTGCCTGTGGAGAAAATCACGAAAAGGGGCTTAACGCAATCCCATATTGCCATTGGCAAACAATCGTATGCCATTGAAAACCCCAATCGGTTAGCTTTCTTCATGTTGATCAATTTATTGGGTGGACCCAGCATGAACTCGCTCTTAAATGTATCTGTGAGAGAAAGACACGGGCTTGTTTATTCCATTGAAGCTAATTTTACCAGCTATATGGATGCGGGTTTTTGGGCTATTTATTTTGGAACAGAGCCTAATCAGGTCAATAAGTCTATTCGATTAATTCATAAAGAGTTCAATAAATTAAAGGACCGTGAACTTTCAGCATCCGCTTTAGTGAAAATAAAATCTCAGTTGAAAGGCCAAATGGCCATGGCTGAAGAAAGTAATCTCAATTTCATGTTGATGATGGCCAAAAACCTGTTAGACCGTGAAAAAATTGAAACACTGGAAGAGTTATTTGAGCAAATCGACTTAGTTACGGCTGGCCAATTGCAATCATTGGCGAATGACATGTTGAATCCAGACCAATTAAGTTGCCTCATTTTTGAACCTTAAAAATCTTGCATCTCTACCTACATATTCCTTTTTGCCATCAAGCATGTCACTATTGCGACTTTCATTTTAGTACAAATACAGCTTCTAAATCGGATTTAGTGAATTCCATTTGCCGAGAAATAGCCCTTCAAAAAGACTATTTAGGTGATAAAATTTTGAAGACCATTTACTTTGGCGGAGGGACCCCTTCCCTGCTTACTCCTGATGAATTAGAAAAAATATTGAACACGATTCAACAGTATTTCTCCGTCGAAAATGAGGCCGAAATTACCTTAGAAGCTAACCCTGAGGATTTAAATCCAACTTATTTGTCAGACCTTAAAACGCTGGGGATCAATCGGCTTAGCATAGGCATTCAATCCTTTCGAGAAGAAAATCTTCGTTTCCTAAACCGGAATCATTCATCGGCGCAAGCGTTAACATGCATTTCTCATGCGCAAGACATCGGAATTGACAACATTAGCATTGATTTGATTTACGGAATTCCAGGCAATGAACTGAAGGACTTGACATCTGATATTAATATGGCGGTTGACACAAAAATCAATCATATTTCAGCCTATAGTTTAACCATAGAACCGAAAACGGTATTTGGCCAACAAAAGAAAAAGGGTGTTTTTAAAGAATTGCCGGAATCAATCCAATCACAAAAATTTTCTTTCACTCGGAATTTGTTGGCAGAGAAAGGCTTTGAAGCCTATGAAACATCGAATTTTGCTAAAAACCAACAGTATTCGAAACATAATACAAGCTACTGGAACCAAGAATCCTATTTGGGAATTGGCCCCTCTGCACACAGCTTTAACCAAGTTTCAAGGCAATGGAATGTGGCTAAAAATGGCGTATATACGAAAGCGATTAACGAGGGGTCGATCCCTGCGGAAATTGAAATTTTAACGGAGGCCAACAAAATTAATGAATACATCATGACCCGGTTGAGAACCAAATGGGGAATTGAATGTTCAAAAATCGAACAGGCATTTAGCCAATTAAAAGTTCAGGCCCCTGATGATTTATTCAAGAATTGGCAAAATAACGATTGGGCTCATGTTTCTAATGGTCACTTAATTTTGACTGAAACAGGAGCATTGATGGCTGATAAATTAGCGGCCGACCTTTTTATTGTTTGATTATTTTTTAGTCGTAAATTTAAACTTAAATATTTTTTCATAGCTCATGGCTAAAAGGGTTACTTTCAATAAGGATTTTAAATCAAAAACTGGGTCATCTAAATTTGACAACGTGACCGACAATCCACGTAAGAAAAATCAAAAATGGAGCTTTGCTTATTTTTTTAGAAAACTGGGGCTTTATCTATTTTATATTTGGCTATCTACGGTTTTTGCCATAGTCTTATTAAAATTCGTACCTATTTATTTTACACCTACCATGGCCAGCCGGAAGATCGACGCGATGTCGGAAGGGAAACCAAGCCAGATTCATAGCCAATGGACGCCATATTCACAAATTTCTAAAAATTACCCATTAGCCATCCTAGCCTCTGAAGACCAACTGTTTCCTGATCATTATGGCTTTGATTTTAAGTCGATGTGGGGCGCCGTTCAGTCCAACATGAAAGGTAAAAAAATCAAAGGGGCCAGTACCATATCTCAGCAAGTAGCCAAAAATGTATTTTTATGGCAAGACCGAAGCTACATTCGAAAAGGATTAGAAGTGTATTTTACGCTGATGATTGAGCTGGTTTGGGGAAAGAAACGCATTATGGAAGTGTATTTAAATGTGGCTGAAACCGGCAAAATGACTTTTGGCGTAGAATCAGCCAGCAGACGCTTTTACAATCATTCAGCCGAAGAGGCTAGCACCACCGAAGCCGCTAGGCTTGCTGCTTGTTTACCTAATCCCATTCGATTCTCGATAGAAAATCCATCAAATTACGTCAATAAAAGAACAGCTAATATCAAAAGGCAGATGAGTGGACTAGGAGGAAAAAAGTTTCTTTATAAAATTGATTAAAGGAGTTCAATCATAGGGTCCCAAAATACCTTAGGAAAATCAATGATTTGATCCTCCTGAATCACAAGACCTTCTGATTCCAAGCGATCTTGCATCACACCTTCCCCAAAAAAGTTCTTACCGGTTAAGACTCCATTGCGATTGACTACCCGATGTGCCGGAATTTCAGGATCCGTATGCGAAGCATTCATGGCCCAACCTACCATTCGAGCTCCTCCTTTCATCCCTAAATAAGCTGCAATGGCCCCATAGGAACTCACTCGGCCATAGGGAATCAATTTAACTAAGGCATAAATATCATCAAACGCATTCGGATTTTTCATTTAATCGAGCTTTCGTTCGTCTATTTCTTTTTCCAATTCAGTGTACCATGCGGTACCAAATTTCCGAATCAATGGATCTCTTAAAAACTTATAAATAGGTACACCCAATTCTTTTCCATGCGAACAGGCGTCGGAACAGATCGTCCAACGATCATAATTTAAAGCTTGGTATTCGGCTAATTTTTGAATCCGAATAGGGTATAAATGGCAAGAAATCGGTTTCCTGAAATCGGTTTTACCTGCAAAATAGGCCTGTTCGATGCCACATTTCAAATGACCCTTTTCATCATAAAGCGCATATACACATTCCCGACCGGCAATAATGGGGGTGGAAAAATCTCCATCATCCTCTTTGATATAATTGCCTTGTTTGGCTATTTCCGCTAGACCATCGGCTGATAAAAATGGCTTTATGTCTTCCTGAATTCGATCTAAAATAGCCAATTCTTCTTCTTCCAAAGGTGCTCCCATATCACCCTCTACACAACAAGCACCCTTGCATTTAGCTAAATCACAGACAAAAAATTCATCTGCAATATCCTCACTAATGACTGTATCGTTAATTAAAATCATTTAATTCCTATTTTAGTTTGCAAAGGTAAGAAATATCTAGGGGCAATAAAATCGGGTCATTGCCGTTTAATTAGATAATTTTGGTAATTTTGCGAACACAATATCCTGAAGAATTTGTATAGGATCATCCGGCTCTTCTTGTTGCTTATTTCGATTTCTTTTTATGCAAATGCATACAAGGATTTACCAGATACAATTTCCATTGGCAATGTTAAGGTGATTATTCACGCTTCCGCCAAACCCATTTTTGATAAAGAATTCAATATGTTGGGGGCCAACAAGCGCTATTCAACAGCTTTATTAGCCAAGATGCGGCTTTATTTCCCTTTAATTGAACCCATTTTGAAAGAGGGAAACGTACCGGATGAATTCAAATATTTATGTGTCCAAGAAAGTACATTAAATCCCAATGCTGTTTCCACTTCTGCAGCTGTTGGTTATTGGCAATTTAAACTTGAAACGGCGATCGACGTAGGGATGAAGGTGGATAAACAAATAGACGAAAGAAGGCATATTATTGAATCAACAAAAGGAGCGGTCAACTATTTTACTCGAAATAACGGTGTGTTGAATAATTGGCTAAGTACTTTACTGTCCTACAGAATGGGCCTTGGTACGCTTAAAAAGACGAATTACGCACAAGACTGGAAAGGGAAAACGGAAATAGAAGTGGACTCATCGACCGATTGGTATTTGATCCGTTTCCTAGCCTACAAACATTTCTGGGAAGATAAATTACAAAATGAACCCAATATTGACCTAGAAAACACGATGGTAACTATGCAAATGACTGGGGGAAGAAACCTATATGAGTTATCGGATTCACTTCAATTATCATACGATGATTTAAAAAAACACAATGCTTGGATTTTAAAAGATTGGATACCCAATGGCAAAACATATACACTTTACCATCCAAGCAATATCAAGACCTTTGTTTCTAATACCAATAAGCCTTTTACGGAACCCATAGAAACTCAAATTTTAACGGCTTCTGTTGATTCTAGTAAATTATATCAACCAAGTCCAAATAAAAAATCAAAAAATGCGGCGATCATGTCAGATCAAATTGAGACCCGCTCCCATACCGTCATTTCGGGAGAAACACTTTCGTCGATCGCGAGTAAATATGAAATGAATTTACCTGAGCTTCTTAAATTAAATGGATTTGACATGAAGACGATGATCATGTTAGGTCAAAAAATAAAAGTAAAGCGTGCGGTTCCTATGTTAGAAGTAATATCCCAACAGTTAGATAAAAAGGCGAAAAATGCGCCTAAAAAAGAGAATAATATTGTTATTATTGAAAAAACAAAGGAAGAAGAGCCGGCGCGCAACATCACAACGAGTGAAAAAGGAAATAGCTTTATCATAGCACCCGCAGATTCTAGAGAGATCAGTATAAAATCCGAGTCTGAGGTCGCGAAGGTAGAGAGTAAAAATAAAGTGTTCGAAAAACCGGAAGTCGAGCTACACGTAGAAACCTCCAATGCCTCTGAAATAAAACATACGATTCATACGGTGCAAGCTGGAGAAACGCTATTTAGAATTTCGAAGACCTACTCAATTTCAACAGAGGATTTAATTAAATGGAATAACTTGGCTAAGAATCCAAGCTTGAAAATAGGGCAAAAAATAAAGTTAATCCCCTAATTATTTTTTTCTAAGGATCAATAATCCGTCTCGAAGAGGAAGCAGCGTTTTTTCAACGCGAACATCATCCAGGCATTTTTGATTGAAATCCCGCAAGGCAACCGTTGATTTATCCTGTGCAGTTGCATCAATAATTTTACCACTCCATAAAACATTGTCGACGATAATAAGTCCGCCAGAACGCACCTTGTCTATCACCAAATCAAAATAAGTGGCATAATTCCTTTTGTCGGCGTCAATAAAAACCAAATCAATAGGGCCATCAATTTTCTTTACTTCATCTTTTGCGTCTACAATTCGATAATCGATTTGAGAAGCATAGGGAGATCGATTGAAAAACGAACGGGCAAAGGTCTCCAACTCTTCATTGATGTCGAGGGTGATTAAATGGCCTTTTTCTGTTAATCCCTCCGCCAAACACAAAGCAGAATAACCCGTATAGGTACCTATTTCAAGAATAAGCTTGGGCTGTAAAATTTTAGAAATTAGGGATAAAAATCGGCCTTGCAAATGCCCTGAAAGCATTCTTGGTTGCAAAATCAAAGCATGTGTTTCCCGATTCAATTCTTTCAATAAAGCGCTTTCAGGATCTGAAAATGATTGAGAATACGCTTCAATATTTGAATCGATAAATTCCATGAATTATTTGATCCCGGTGTAAAAGAAATCGAGTGAATTTTCAGGATCATTCGATAAAAAATAATCATGTACCTGAATGGAATTGACTAAAGAATTATTTTGATTTGATAATGAATTGCGGCTTAAGCGATTCGCTAAATCATAAGGAACCTGTAACCAAGTCCTTGGAAGGCGATATTGCAAATTAAAAATATCAAATTTGGTAATTCGTTCCACCGACTTTTTATTCTCTTCGTAGTATTTCATGACCTTGTCATTTCCATGAATACCTTCGGTGATTACGTTAGAAAAATGCTTTTCCATGAGTTGCTGCAATCCATCCGCATAATATTCACGCACGTGCCATGGGTTGCGAGTCAACGAGAATTTTTTATTGACCGTCGTCAAATACAATTTACCCCCAGGTTTTAACACTCGGGCCGCTTCTGCCAGAAAAAAAGAATCAGGTTCTATATGTTCAATCACTTGAAACGTAATCACAAAGTCAAAATGATTATCAGGCAAATCCTGAAGTGGTGGCAAAAACATGTCAATAAAAGTGAAATCAGGGTACTTTTGACCCAACGATTCCATTAATTCAGTATTCTTATCTACCCCAGTATAGCCAGAAACCTTATCCGCTAAAACGCCTACTCCCCTACCTGTACCACAACCGATTTCCAATACATTCCCATGGACCAAATGACTTACATGTTGATATGGAAATAAAAGTCGCTGGTGAACGGGATTATCTGAAGCAATTTCAGATGAGGCTATTTCAGTAGTTTTGTACATATTCAATTAATTGAAGCGCAAAGTTAAGGATAATTAAAAAGATTTTAATTGATATTTCATAATTTGCCACATGCAATTACAAATTGGGAATTTAAACCAAAATAACTTGTTGCCCTGCGATGGTCTGGTCAATTATCATCCCTTTGCTTTCTCGACAGAAGAAATAAAGGCATACTTCCCATATTTATCCAATGAAATAGCTTGGCAGCAAGATGTGGTTAAGCTATTTGGCAAGACCTATATCACAGATCGAAAGGTAGCTTGGTATGCGGAAAAGCCATTCATATACCGCTATTCGGGCCAATCGAAGATCGCGTTGCCATTTTCGCCCACCTTGTTAGACATTAAATTACGAGTGGAAAAGCTCACCGGATCTGAATACGATGCGTGTCTTTTGAATTTTTACCACAATGGGTCCGAGGGAATGGGTTGGCATAGTGATAACGAAAAAAGCATTAGCCCCAATAGCAGCATCGCTTCAGTTAGTTTGGGTGCCACGAGAAAATTCCAATTTAAACATAAAACCCAAGAACTTAAATTAGACCTAATCCTCGACTCAGGAAGCGTATTAGATATGCGAGAAGAGACACAAGAATTTTGGCTACATGCCTTACCCAAAAGCAAAAAAATCGCAGGAGCTAGAATCAATTTAACCTTTAGAAAAATGGCTGATTCCTGTGAAATTGGACAAGCATAAAGAATTATAAAAAATATTGCCGACCTTTGTCGGAAATTTCAGCAAACGACGTGTCAGAAGAAAACGAATCAAGACCCCCATTTAAAAGACCATTTAGGCATTTTACGACCCCTCAAACAGATAACAAAGAAATTGTGTTTGGAATACAATCGGTGTTAGAAACCTTGAGATCAGGGAAAGAAATAGACCGTTTATTAGTCCAAAGGGAATTGGGTAATGCTGAAATATTAGATTTGGCTAAGGAAAAAGGAGTTCAAGTTCAAAAAGTTCCTTTAGAAAAGTTAAATCGAATCACAAGAAAAAATCACCAAGGAGCGATTGCATTTGTTTCGGCTATACATTATGCCAAACTAGAAAATGTGATAGCCACGACCTTCGAAAAAGGACAGGTACCCTTAGTGTTAATTTTAGATCGAATTACAGACGTTCGAAATTTTGGAGCCATTGCCAGAACGGCAGAATGTGCGGGGGTACATGCCATCGTCATTCCAGCGCGTGGAGCAGCGCAGATCAATGCTGATGCCATGAAAACTTCATCTGGCGCCTTGAATTTTATTCCTGTTTGTAAAGAGGAAAACCTAATTCAAACCGTTGACTTCCTTCAAAATTCGGGATTGAAAGTTGTTTCATGTACGGAAAAAACAAAAACATCGATCTACACTTGCGACCTAACGGTGCCATTAGCCATTATATTAGGATCAGAGGAAGATGGAATTTCAGATGAATTGATTCGTAAATCGGATGAATTAGCTGCCATTCCACAAAGTGGCCAAGTAGGTAGTTTAAATGTATCTGTTGCCACGGGAGTTGTCATTTTTGAAGCAACACGCCAGCGGGTTTAATCGTTTAAATTATTCTTTCATTTAAATGCGATTGATCAAATTGGCTGATGCCTGTGCGGTGGGCAATAAAGTCACATCAGATAAATTGACATGTTCGGGCGCCATCACCATAAATCTCAAAACTTCGGCTACATCCTTAGCTACAAGCGGCTCGAAACCCTTGTAAACCGCATCTGCTTTATCCGCATCTCCTTTAAACCGCACAGCGGAAAATTCGGTATTGACGGCACCTGGAGCCAAATTAGAAACTTTTATACCAAAAGGATTTAGATCAATGCGCATGCCTTGGGATAAAACCTCAACAGCTGCCTTAGAGGCACAATAAACAGCTCCATTGGCATAAATTTGTTTACCTGCAATTGATGAAATATTGATAATATGACCTTTCTTACGGGCAATCATGAAAGGCATAACTGATTTAGATACATATAATAAGCCGTTGACATTTCCATGCATCATCGCATCCCAATCGGCGACGTCACCATCTTGAATAGGTGAAAGTCCATGCGCATTACCTGCATTATTTATTAAAACATCTATATTTTTCCAGTCTTCAGATAAAGAAGCAAAAGAAGATTGGACTTGGCCTAAATCACGAACATCAAAGATCAAAATAGTGGAATCAACCGAAATTTCTTTTTGCAAAGACTCGAGACGATCTTTTCTTCTCCCACATAAAATTAATTTATATCCATTTTCAGCTAAAACTAAAGCTGTTTCTCGTCCAATTCCTGAACTAGCACCCGTAATACACGCAATTTTTTCCATAACAAAATATTTTAACGAAGGTAATGTCTAAATTTGTAAAATAATATCAATTCCATGAATTACCTGATTGTTGGCCTAGGTAACATAGGCCCCGAATATCTTTTCACGCGACATAATATAGGGTTTATGGCTGTCGATTATTTGGCCAGACAAAAGGATATTAAATTTTCAACGGACCGTCTCGGTTGCATCACGTCTTATAAACTCAAAGGAAAGACCATTTATTTATTAAAGCCGAATACGTATATGAACCTAAGTGGTAAATCAGTTCTCTACTGGAGCCAACAATTAAAAATAGAAATTGACCGATTGCTAATCGTCCTAGACGATATCGCGTTACCTTTTGAAACCATTCGACTTAAACCTAAAGGATCTAATGGAGGACATAATGGATTAAAGAGCATTGAGGCATCCTTAGCTTCGACTGAATATGGAAGATTACGCATGGGCGTTGGAAGTGATTTTCCGAAAGGAAGACAGGCAGATTACGTGTTAGGCAACTTTGAAACCAAAGAATTAGACCAAATTTCATTCGTCTTAGACCGCAGCTCTGAAATAATAGAGAATTTTTGCTTGGAAGGAATCCAACAAACAATGAATAAATTTAACCAATAGTTGCACTATTAGAAGAATTATTGATTTATTTCAATATTTTAATATTAGAATTATTCAAAACTTTTAATAATTTTAACAAAATTAAATTTGGCTAATAATAAATATACTTTAACAATATACTGAATTTAGCGTTAATTTTAGAATATACATATTTACTCCACTAAAAATTGTCTAAAATAAAGTTTTGCAATATTAAAAAAATGCAATAAATTTGTATTGTTGATTTAGTATATAAATATAACAAAACAAATGAAAAGTAAAATAACAGTGATTAGCGTCCTACTAGGTTTAGGATTAATCAACCCAACAGTACAAGCAAGCGGTTTGACAGGAAAAGGTGCAAATGCCATCGTGTCATCAAAGAGAGAAACTCTTTCAGAAGTAATTCAAACATTAATATTAAAAGAAAATTCAGCGACTAAGACTTCGTCTGCCAGCCTAACCATTTCAATATTAGAGGATTATCAAAAAAATAATCAAAATTACCTTAAAATAAGCAAAGAAGATAAAGCCATCTTTAACGAAACGATCAAAACTATTATTTCTCAGGGAGATAATATTACGGATGCCAGTACGTTAACATGGATAAAAGAAATAAGTAAAACGGCCAATGCAATTAATGTTGTTTGGGCTGTTGTAGAAGAAGAAAAAAGTATCGAAACTTCAGCAAATAATTTGCCAGAGACTCAGGTTGATACCATTGTCGTATTCTAATTTAGATTGTAAGTAGTTTTCATAGTTAAATAGGTTTAGAGGTATTCAGAAAAGGTGTTGTTTTTAACGACACCTTTTTATTTTTTTGCATTAAACTTATATTATATCCACAAAATCACTATATTCGTATAAATTTTCATAGTTAAATAGGTTTAGAGGTTACATAAATAAGGCCAGAAGTTTCTTCTGGCCTTATTTTTATTTATTAAATGACGTAAAAATCAATTTACCGTCGCTCCATTCCAAATCTTTTTATCCGGCTGTACAAACGAAAGTGACCCGTCCGCATCCTCAGCCATCAAAATCATTCCCTCACTTTCCAATCCCATCATTTTCCGGGGAGCTAAGTTGGCCAAGAAACTAACCTGCTTCCCAACGACCTCTTCAGGTTTAAAATATTCCGCTATTCCACTTAGAATGGTACGATCTTTAATTCCATCATTCACGGTCAACTTCAATAGCTTTTTGCTCTTGTCCATTTTTTCAGCGGCAATAATTTCACCTATCCGAATATCCATTTTAGCAAAGTCGTCAAATTCAATGGTTTCCTTACCTGGCGGAACTGTTTTAGCAGCTAATTCCATAAGATTTTTGGTATTATTTAATTTATCAATTTGAACTTGGATCGCATCATCCTCTATTTTATCAAATAACAAACCTGGATTTTTTAAGGTACGTCCTGCTGGAATAATTTCAAAGTCGCCTATGTGAGTCCAAGAATAATCAGTCATCCCAAGAGCTTTCCTCAATGTATTAGCGGTAAAAGGAATAAACGGCTCTAGAGCTATAGCTGCTTGCGCGACCAATTGGACCGCAAAATTCAAAATAGAACCCGCTTTTTCTCGATCCTCTTTAATCACCTTCCAAGGTTCTGTCTCAGCCAAGTATTTATTCCCCAGCCTTGCAATTTCCATAGCGATCACCAAGGCATCCCTAAATTTAAATGCAGCTAAAGCAGCGTCTAATTTGGCCGGAATATCCTGTAAGGCAATCCTTAATTCTGATTCTAAGCTTGATTCCGAATACTTAATAGGCACTTGTGAGTCGAAATTTTTATCGATCAACACAAAAGCCCTGTTCGCGAAATTTCCTAAAATAGCCACTAATTCAGAATTATTTCTGGTCTGAAAATCAGCCCAAGTAAAGTCAGCATCCTTAGTTTCAGGACTTAAAGAAGTCAATGTATAACGCAAAACATCTTGTTTTCCTGGGAAGTCCTGCAAATATTCATGTAACCAAACAGCCCAATTCCGAGAGGTCGAAATTTTATCCCCCTCTAAATTCATGAACTCATTGGCAGGTACTTGGTCCGCCAACTGGAATTCCCCGTGAGCCATGCACATCGCAGGAAAAATCAAACAATGGAAAACAATATTGTCTTTGCCTATGAAATGAACAATTTGACTATCCTTCGCCTTCCAGTACTTTTCCCAGTCGGGTGTCAACTGAGTCGTCATCGACATATAACCAATGGGGGCATCAAACCAAACATATAGCACCTTACCCTCCGTATCTGGCAAAGGAATAGGTACGCCCCAATTTAAATCTCGGGTCATTGCACGCGGCTTGAGGCCTTCCTGCAACCATGATTTCACTTGGCCCAACACATTTGGCTTCCACTCGGGATGCGAGTCAACGTATTTTGTCAACTCTCCTTGCCACTGATCTAAGGGCAAAAACCAATTCTTAGTAGGTTTTAATACAGGTGAAGCGCCGCTCAACATCGATGTAGGATTCAACAGCTCATTCGGAGACAAAGTAGTCCCACATTTTTCACATTGATCTCCATAAGCCCCAGCTTGCTTACAAGAAGGACAATCCCCCGTTATATAGCGGTCAGCCAAAAACTGATTCGCCGACTCATCGAAATACTGCATCGTCGTCTCCTCCACAAATTTTCCCTCCTCGTAAAGCTTCAAAAAGAAATCTTGAGAAAACTGATGATGTACAGGATCTGAGGTCCTTCCATAAAAATCAAACGATATACCAAAATCCTTAAAAGAGGATTTGATTTCTTTATAATAATAGTCAACCACTTCTTGGGGTGTCTTACCCTCTTTTTGGGCCTTAATTGTAATAGGAACACCATGTTCATCCGTCCCAGAAACAAAAATCACATCCTTTTTCTGTAAACGTAAAAACCGAACATAAATATCAGCAGGCAAATAACATCCTGCTAAATGACCAATATGAATAGGACCATTCGCATAAATTAAAGCCGCCGTTACTGTAGTCCGTGAAAATGTAGACATATCTTGAAATTCAATTAAAAGACAAAAATAAGTAAAAAATCATCAACCCGTCGATAAAATATACACGTCAAAATTTAATACAATGACTTGCAATTCAAAAAAAATAAAATTATCTTTGCATTCCAATTTTAATAAATAAAGAGAACATACATGTTAATTATTTCAATTAAAGAGAACGAGTCAATTGATAAAGCTTTAAAGCGTTTCAAAAAGAAATTTGAGAAAACAGGTGTAGTAAAAGAACTTCGTAGAAGATCTGCATTTGAAAAACCATCAATCTCTCGCCGTACTGAACTTATTCGTGCGTCTTACAAGCAGACTACATACGGGAATATAAACAACTAATTCCTACTAAATATTTAAAGAATTGACTACTTTCGGGCTATGAATCGAGAGTTAGTCAATTTTTTTTTGGTGCATCTCAAAGTAGAAAGAAGACTAAGTATTCATACGGTCACTGCGTATGAAAATGACCTCAAGCAATTTCTTGCATTTATCGGATTAGAGGCAGACATTACAGAAATTAAATCGGATTTAATCAGAAGCTGGCTGATACAATTATCAGATGATACCATTCAAAACCGTAGCATTAATCGCAAACTAGCAACTTTAAGGACTTTTTTTAAATTTCTATTACGTCGGGGTAATCGACCAGACAACCCCATGACCACCATTAAAATGATTAAAACGAAGAAAAAATTGCCCCAATTTCTTCGAGAATCTGAAATAGAACCCTTGTTTAATACGCCGATTGACATAAACTCGTTTGAAGATTTACGAGATCAGTTAATCCTATACTTATTATATGGGACAGGAATTCGTTTGGCAGAATTAATCTCATTAAAACGAGTACAAGTTAATTTGCAATCAGGAACCATTCGTGTCATTGGAAAAAGAAACAAAGAACGAATGATTCCCATCCCAAAACTGATTGAGGTCCTCATCACAAATTACTTAAGCGCTTGCCCATTTACGCATGAAAATTTATTGCTAACTGACAAAGGTGAAATACTCTATCCTGTTTTTGTTCAAAGACTTGTTAAAAAACAATTGAGTCGCATTAGCACCTTAGAGAAGTTATCACCCCATATTTTACGTCATACCTATGCCACACACTTATTGAACCGTGGGGCTGATTTAAATGCCATTAAAGAGTTATTAGGGCATGCTAATTTAGCGGCAACCCAAGTGTACACCCATAATTCAATGGAAAAAATCAAGGAAATTTATTCACAAGCACACCCTAAAGCCTAGTTAGGAAGAATCACAGGACCCGCTTGATTGATTTGAGATACGTAGGTTTCAGAACCAATTCCTACATTTGCAAATTCAGCCGCCATGCTTTTAGCTACTTTTTGGGCAACTTCCTCCCCTTTTGAAAGGGCAAATAAAGAAGGACCAGAACCTGAGATTGAACAACCTAAAGCTCCTGCCTGCAATGCTGCCAATTTTACTTCTTTAAAAGCGGGAATTAAAATAGCACGAGAGGGTTCAATGATTACATCCACTAAAGAACGACCAATTAATCCATAATCGGGTAACAGTAAACCAGCGACCAAACCAGCTACATTTCCCATCTGAGTAATGGCGGTCGACAAGTATATTTCTTTGTTCAAAATACCTCTTGCGTCTTTTGTATTCACCTCAATCTGTGGATGAACAATACTGGCAAACAAATCTGTTGGCGTAGGTATTTGAATAATATCCAAGGGTTCATAACTTCGAATAATGACAAAACCACCCAATAAACTAGGCCCCACATTATCTGCATGGGCAGATCCACAGGCTACGCGTTCTCCCTCCATCGCAAAAGAAAGTAAATCTTTTTGTGCCAAGGGACGCCCCATTAACTCGTTCGCAGCAAAAACTCCCGCCACAGCAGAAGCAGCAGATGAGCCTAATCCAGAGCCCAAAGGCATATCCTTATGTAAGGAGAGTAAAAAACCTTGGTCCGATTTGCCTATAAATTCAAGAAACTTTTGAATGGCAATGCCTGCCGTATTTTTTGAAACATCTTTTGGCAAACGACCTTCATCCCCCGTAATTTCAATAATTTCAATTCCAGGGGAATCCTTTTTAACCAAAACTACTTCGTCACCAGGATGATTGACAGCAAAACCAAATATATCAAATCCACAAGCCACATTGGCCACAGTAGCAGGAGCATAAACACGTATTTTTTCCATATTTACCCTAAATAACTACCTATTGAAACGATGTCGGCAAATACACCTGATGCCGTAACTTCTGCACCAGCTCCTGGCCCTTTAATCACTAAAGGCCTCTCATGATATCTTTTCGTAGTAAATGCAATCACATTATCTGCTCCATCCATTTGATAAAAAGGATGTGAAGAATCCACTTCCTTTAGCCCTATAGTGATTTTCTGATCCTCTAAAGTGGCGATATATCTCAAAACATGGCCATTGGCATGTGCTTTGTTAACCATTTCTTCAAAATAAGCATTTTGATTTTTCAACTCGTCAAAAAATGCGTCGACCGTGGGCGCCATTTCGCATGAACTTGGAATAATAGGCGAAATGGTAATATCTGAAAACTCCAATTTCAAACCTATTTCCCTACTTAAAATCAATATTTTTCTAGCCACATCCATCCCACTTAAATCTTCACGAGGATCTGGTTCCGTATATCCCTTTTCCTTTGCTTCCATTAAAACATCCGCAAAGGATTTACCGGGAACAAAGGAATTAAATAAATAAGATAAGGTTCCTGATAAAATACCTTCAATTTTCTCAAATCGATCACCTGACGAGATTAAGCCCTGCAAAGTATTGATAACCGGTAAGCCAGCGCCCACATTCGTTTCATATAAAAACTTCACTCCCTTCGCTAAAGCCGTTTGATGCAATTCGGCATAAAGCGCGTAAGGACCCGAATTTGCAACTTTATTCGGAGTAACGACGGATACATTTGCTTGAAATAAACCCAAATAATATTGATAAATATCTTTGCTCGCCGTACAATCTGCAAAGATTGAATTAGGCAAATTCAATTGCTTTAAATCACCAACAAAAGAAGTTAAATCATGTTCAGACCCCTTTGAATCTAATATTTCAATCGCCTTTTTAAGATCAATCCCGGTTTCATTAATATATTGCTTTCGGCTGTTGGCCAAGCCGACCAACTTAATTTTTAATCCTTTATACTTAGCCAAATATCGCTCTTGGCCGATCAATTGGCCCAATAATGTCTTGCCAATCAAGCCTGTTCCCACTAAAAAAAGATGCAAGGTTTTTAGTTGGGAAAAGAAGAAGGTCTCATGAATCACATTCAATGCCTTAGACAAATCCTTTTGCTCAATCACCACAGAAATATTCAATTCAGAAGATCCCTGTGCCGTCGCTACGATATTAATTCCATTCTTGCCTAATACGGAGAATAATTTCCCGCTAACACCCGTATGCTTTCTCATTCCCTCTCCCACCACAGCGATCACAGAAAGATCATTTTGTATATCAATTCCCTCGATATCTCCCGACTCAATCTCAGCAGAAAACTCTCGGTGTAATATTGCTTTCACCTTTTCTGAAACCTGAGGCTCGATGGCAAAACAAATAGAATGCTCCGATGAGGCCTGAGAAATCAAAATCACCGATATTTTTTCCCGAGCTAACACCGTAAATAATTTAGCTGATACTCCAGCCACACCGATCATCCCAGAACCTTGTAAATTAACAAGCGACAAATGATCAATGGAACTTATACCCGTAATGATGTAAGGACTTAAGGTAGACTCTTTGCTAATGACAGTACCCTTAAAAGTAGCATTAAATGTGTTTAATACTCGGATAGGTATGTTTTTAGCAAAGGCAGGTTGTAAAGAAGGAGGATAAATTACCTTGGCCCCAAAATGAGTTAACTCCATGGCTTCTGCATATGAAATAGAAGGAATCGTAAAAGCAGCAGAAACCTTTCGAGGATCCGAAGTCATCATTCCGTCCACATCTGTCCATATTTCAATCTCCTTGACATCTAAAGCAGCGCCAAAAACAGAAGCTGTATAATCGGAACCTCCCCGACCTAAAGTCGTGGTATCTCCATTATTATCAGAACCAATAAAACCTGTGATTAAGCAAATTTTATCCGCATTATCCTTGAAATAAGATTGAATTAATGGATTTGTCTCTGAAAATAATACCTCGGATTTACCGAAATTTCGATTGGTTTTGACTAAAATTCTAGAATCCAGATATTCAACGGGCAGACCTTTTTGCTGCAAAACCGAAAAAATCAATTGGGTCGATAAACGTTCCCCAAAACTCACTAACAAATCAGAGGTCTTAGGTGAAATTTCTTTAATTAAACTTATTCCCTTTAAAACATCGCGCAATTCATTGATTAAGGTACGGATTTGGGCAATCACTTGGGACTGGCCGGTAACCGGAATAAAGTGTTTAATAATCTCAAAATGCCGATTTTCAATATCTTCAATGATGGAATTATCGGTATTTTTTCTCTTGGAAGCTAGGTTTCCTGCTTCTAATAATTGGTTTGTCACACCGCTCATCGCGGAGAAAACCACAGCAAATTTAGTTTGAGCCTTAAAATTCGATTCGATGATCGAAATAACAGATTGAATGCTGACTACACTACCACAACTCGTACCCCCAAATTTTAATATCTTTTCCATTAAATACGAAAACAAAATGACTCTTATCTCTACAAACAGACAAGAAAGTGAGCAAATATACAATATTAGGCTGTATTTTTGCCTATCACTTGATGACCTTTATGCTTTCTTTGGGTGCTTTTCTTGAAATTATCCGAAAGCACCGAAATATTGCCATCCACTTCAAACATCGCTAGATTAACTAATTCAACACTTTCAACGCCATGTTCACGAACCACAGCCTTGAGTTGGTCTATCGATATTTGCGCTTTTTCCAAGCCACTCAATTTAACTTCCCCTTGATATATTAACATAATGGGCTCCCCTTCGATGGCTTTAGAAAATCCTTTACTCATCAAGGATATCTTTTTGAACACATAATTCATCAAGAAAAGTGAAAATGCTGCCACTAATCCACCCTCCAGTGACGAGTCAGCACCCACCATGGCATTTTGAACTGAATTAGAAATTAATAAAATGAAAACTAAATCGATAATGGATAATTGCGCAAACTCTTTCTTTCCAAAAACACGAATAGCCGCCACGATAAACACGTAAACGGCTATTGATTTAAGGGCTATACTCAGGTAGCCTTCCATATATTTATTTTTTCTTCTCCGCTGCCATCACCATTGAAAGGTTATTTTTGGCAGCTAAATCATACACATCAGTCAAATCCTGTACTGTACGCGTTTTATCTATTGATATAATCAAAGAGGTAGCCTTCTTCGTTTGTAAAATAACTTTTAGAGCAGAATCAACTTGTTCAATCGCAATACCGTTGGCATTGCCATCCAAATAAAACGTATTGCTAGCATCCACCGACAAACGAATCGACTCCACTACAGGTGGAGTCACCTTTGTAGAATCAGCCTTTGGAAGCAATAAACGAATAGCATCCGGAGAAGCTAAAGTCGATATCATTAAAAAAAACATCAATAAGAAAAACAAAATATCCGCTAATGCACCTGTCTCTACCTCGGATGCTTCTCTTTCGCGCTTTCTAAAATTCATACAATTATTTTTTGTTAGCTGGCTTATGCAATAAATCAATAAAATCCATCGCTACAATTTCCATCTTATTAATACTGCGATCAATCATGGTCATCAACAAGGTATACAATACATAGGCAATGATACCCACAATTAAACCTGAAGCTGAAGTAACCATTTTTTCATAGATACCAGAAGCGATCGTCGAGATCTCAATTTTGTTTGAAGTAGAAATATTATGAAACGTACGAATCATACCCGTAACCGTTCCCAAGAATCCAAACATCGGCGCAATACGAGCAATCGAACTCAAAATACCTAAGTTCTTTTCCATGTTGTAGATTTCCAACTTAGCCTTGTTCTCAATCGCACTTTCAATTTCACGGATAGGAGAACCTAAACGACCCAATCCACGCTCTAACATATTGGCGATTGGGAATTTGGAATTCTTGCAATAGGTGATAGCCGCTTGAATATTACCGGCCAATAAAAGTTCGTTGATATTATGAAGAAAATTCTCGTCTATTTTAGTCGTCTTTCTGATATACAAATACCTTTCAATAAATAAAAAGATAGCAACACTGAACAAAAATAGGATTGGATACATCACATACCCTCCTTTTTCCAATAAACTTAAAATGGTGAATTCTTCTTGAGCGGTTGCTTGTAACAGAATTAAATTAAGTATCGATGACATAAATATTTGTTGAAAAATTTAATAACACTTTATAACCTTAAAGATTATCATTTTAATTGTTTTTTTCAAAAAAAAGTAGATCTTTTTAGCTTTATTTATTCTGAAGAAACCAATAGCCCTCTTTCAAACTGTAGGAAGACACCCACATATTTTTAATGGTTAATTCTTCCAAAACAGTGGCTATCAAAACATTAGCATACGGTAATATCCCCGCCCTAAAAGCTTTCATCCCCTTGATATTTTGTCGGCCCACAAAATCAGTTTCTTGCACCCATTTCTTTTGTTGGTAAAATTGCGTTATAACCAATTCAGAAGCGGGAGGAATGACGCTACCCGGAATATCCGCATGAGCTAAATCCCAAATCGTTTCAAAGGCACCTGCGGCACCGATTAAAACGCTGGGCTTATGTTCCGCGCAGGCGGTAAACAAAGGTTTCATTTGTCCTAAAACATAGGATTGCAGTTCGACCATTTGAGACGAATGAAAGTGCCCATCTTGTTGGAATAAAGACAAAAGCCGCAAACCACCTAGCTCTAAACTAACTTTGAATAAAATTCTTGTTCCTTCAAATAAGATGAATTCCACGCTACCTCCCCCAATATCCATCACTAAGCTAACTGGATTCCATGGCTGCGGCAATGAATGATAAATTCCATGGTAAATTAAATCCGCTTCTTCAATCCCAGAAATTACTTGAATTTTAATGCCTAATCGACGTTCTACTTCTGAAAGGAATTGTTGCGTATTGGAAGCTCTTCGTAAAATACTCGTGCCTATGGCATGGATTTGGGTATTTTCGCATCCTTTGGAAACAGCCACATCTCTAAATTCAGTTAAGGCCATGATCGCGCGATCCATTGCATCATTTTGTAAAATTCCAGTTTCCATGGCGCCTAGGCCCAACTGTACCGGACGTTGTAATTGGGAAATTATTTGCAGGTGTTCAGAAATATTTCCAGGTGTGGCCACTAAAAGTTGAAAGGTATTTGTACCTAAATCGATGATTGCAGTTGGCTGTGGCATTAATTATAATTTTGGAACAAATTTAGGTTGAAATACTGTTTAAAATTTAAAAATAATTGCTTTAATTTAGTAAAAATTATCTCGACTAACCTCCAATAATACTCTATGCTGGATCCCGAATTCGATGAAAACCGAGAAGATATCAATTCTTCCGTTCAAAGATTTGAAAAGATGTTAAATAATCAAGAGGATTCATTCTTCGACATAGACACGCTAGAGCAAATTGCGGATCATTATTTCATGCAATCCAAGTTTGACGAAGCATTAAAAGCATGTGATTTAGGTTTAACCCATTTTCCATATACACTTGAATTAATTATTTTAAAGGCACAAGTCTTAGGGGAAATCCAAAAGCCTGAAGATGCCATGGAAATCATTGAAAATGCGATTCTATTGTTCCCCACGGATATAGAACTCATTTTGGTGAAAGGCTCTTTGTTGAGCCAAATGGGCCAGCATGAAGCCTCCGTTAATCTATTTTTAGAAGCTTTAGAGGCTTACGAGGAAAAGGATGAAGTCTATTTCAGATTAGGTTTAAGTTATGTGGCTTGGTTCAAACCCCGCGAGGCGGTTGACATGTTCAAGAAATCACTCGAACATAATCCTGAAAATGAAAATGCCTTGGTCGAATTAGCAAATGCATTGGATGAAATAGGTAAAATCAACGAGAGCATTCCTTTTTACAAAAACTTTATTGACCAAGATCCTTTTTCCTTTACTGCTTGGTATAATTTAGGTATCGCCTATTCCAAACTGAAAAAATTTGAAAAGGCGATTGACGCCTATGAATATTCTTTAGCCATTGAACCTACTTTTGGTTCCTCTTTGTTCAATTTAGGGAATACCTACATGAACTTAAAGGACTATGAAAAAGCCGAAGAATCATATAAGCAATGCCTCATTTTCGACGATCCCAACCCGGAATTATTTTGTTGCCTCGGCGCAAGCTTAGAAAGGCAAAAGAAATTTGACGCCGCTTTAACCTATTATAAAGATGCTGTTAAATTAGATCCATTGTGGGATGAGGGATATTATGGATTGGCCGTTTGCCTCACTGAGATGGACAAATGGTTTGAGTCCTTGCATTTTTTGAAAAAAGCGATCAAGTTGAACGAATCCAATCCCCTTTATTGGATCGGATTAGCTGATGTAGAAGCCTACTTAGGAAATACCGCTTCAGCAGACGAAGCCTTTCAAAAGTCCATCGAATTAGAATCGTTCTTTGCGCCTGCTTGGGTTAAATGGGCTCAATTGCACTATGACCTTGAAGATTTTGAGAAGTCAGCCGACATCATGTTATCGGCAATCGATGAATTACCAGAAGAGGCCGATTTCTATTATCGATCCGCGATTTTCTTAATCAAAGCAGGCCAATTTAAAGAAGCATTTCATTTTTTAGAATCAGGACTTATCTTAGACTATGACCAACACGTCATCATGTTTGAGTATTTCCCTAACCTAGAAACACAAAAAGCAATTTTTAAATTAATCCAACAATACAAAAAATAATTCCTGTCGTGGATTTATTTATCCACCTATCCTAAAAAAAATATTTATTTAACTTTTTTAGGTAATTTAATCTTTCAAATTTTAATCAACAATCAATCCACACCATGAAAAGAATAATCCTTTCGGGACTCCTTTTGGTTAGTTCAACTGCCACACTAATAGCCCAACAAAAACCCAATGCCAACAAGGCGATTGCCAAACAATCGGTAACAGCGCCTGCAACTTCCTTGCCTATCCCTGAAAAAGTAACGGCAGCTGAAGGAATTACGGAATATAAATTAGCCAATGGGCTTAAGGTTCTGTTATTCCCAGATCCGTCTAAGCAAACCATCACAGTAAACATTACCTATTTAGTAGGCTCTCGCCACGAAGGATATGGTGAAACAGGTATGTCTCACTTGTTAGAGCACATGGTTTTCAAGGGGACTAAAGAAAAACATAAAGAAGTAGCCAAAGAAATTTCTGACCATGGCGCTCAATTTAATGGTACGACTTGGTTAGATCGTACCAATTACTTCGAAACTTTTGCATCAACGGATGAAAATTTAGATTGGGCACTTGATATGGAAGCCGATCGTATGATCAATTCACGTATTGCAAAAAGCGAATTAGAAACCGAAATGACGGTTGTTCGTAATGAATTTGAACGTGGCGAAAATGACCCAGGAAGCGTACTGATGGACCGAATTGTTTCGACCGCTTTTTTATGGCATAATTACGGTAACTCAACGATAGGCGCCCGCTCAGATATCGAAAAAGTGCCTATCGAGAATCTTCAAGCTTATTATCGCAAATATTACCAACCCGATAATGCCGTATTATTGATTGCTGGAAAATTTGATCCTATCAAAACCTTGCAATTAGTTAACCAAAAATTTGGCGTAATACCACGTCCAACGCGTGAACTAACAAAAACATTTACAGCTGAACCTACGCAAGATGGCGAAAGAGAGGTTACCTTAAAACGCGTAGGTGATGTTCAAGTGGTGGGTATGGCCTATCACATTCCATCCGGTTTACATCCAGATTATGTTGCAGTAGATGTGATGGCAGATCTATTAACAGATGCTCCATCAGGTCGTTTGTACAAAGCATTAATTGATACTAAAAAGGCTTCAAGCCAATTTGGTATGACGTACCAATTAAAAGAGCCGGGACTTGTTTACTTTGGTGCTGAGGTTTTAAAGGAAAAATCTTTGGATTCAGTGAAAAGAATCATGATTGAAACGATTGAAAATTTTGCAAAGACTCCCCCTACTAAAGAGGAAGTTGACCGCATAAAAACCAAAGGTATCAAGAACATTGAATTACTATTAAACAATGCTCAACGCGTAGGTATAGGCATGTCTGAGTATATTGCTCAAGGTGACTGGCGTTTATTGTTTCATACTAGAAACCAATTAGAAAAAATTACTCCTGCCGATATCCAACGAGTTGCAGCAGCCTATTTTAAATCATCAAATCGTACTTCTGGTGTATTCTATCCTACAGAAAAACCAGATCGTGCTGAAATTCCTGAGGCAAAAGAAGTAGCTGAAATACTAAAAGATTTCAAAGGAAAAGCAGCCGTTTCGGAAGGAGAAGCCTTTGACACATCACCTAGCAATATAGATGCAAGGACTAAAGTTGAAAACATTGCCGGAATCAAATTAGCCCTATTAGCTAAAAAAACGAGAGGGAATTCGGTTTATGCAAAAATGACACTTCGTTTTGGAGATGAAAAATCTTTGTTGGGCACTTCAACAGCCGCTGATTTAGCAGCTGATATGTTGACAAAAGGAACGGCTAAGCATACACGCCAACAATTTCAAGATGAATTGGATAAATTAAAAGCACGTGTTTCCATCTCAGGTGGAGCAACTCAGGCAAATGTATCCATTGAAACTACCAAAGACAATTTAATTCCAGCGCTTAAATTAGTTGCAGAAGCTTTGAAACAACCTATCTTCCCTGCAGATGAATTTGAGAAGTTAAAACAAGAGAATTTAACTCAAATTGAATCGCAAAAAAGTGAGCCAACAGCGAAAGCCAGTGAGGCATTGGGCCAATTAAGAAGTGGGCATTATCCTAAAAATGATGTGAGGTATCAACCTACGATGACAGAACAGACGACTAATTATTCGTCTGCCAAATTAGAACAGTCCATTGCTTTTTATAAAGGCTTTTATGGTGCGTCAAATGCTACATTTTCAGCTGTTGGGGATTTCGATGAGGCCGAGTTAAAAGCAGCTATCAAAGCTGAATTTGCAGATTGGAAATCGCCTAAGCCGTTTACAAGAATTCCTGAAATTTTCAAAGATATCAAAGCTCAAGTAAAATCAATTGAGACTCCAGACAAGGCAAATGCATTCTTTTTAGCATACCAACCCATTAAAATATCCGATAATGACCCAGATTTTGCAGCCTTAGAGTTAAGCAATTACATGCTGGGGGGTGGATCAGGTTTAAGCTCTAGATTGATGAATCGTATTCGCCAAAAAGATGGTTTATCTTATGGAGTGGGTTCTCAATTTGCGGCTAGTCCTTTAGATCAATCAGGTGCGTTTGTTGGCTATGCGATCTATGCGCCTGAAAATTTGGCCAAATTAGAAGCTGCCTTTAAAGAAGAAATTGAGAAAGTTTTAAAGGAAGGGTTTACGCAAAAAGAAATCGACGAAGCTAAAAAATCATGGGTTCAAGCAAGAGCAGTAGGTCGTTCACAAGACGGCGGACTAAGTTCTACATTAAATTCAAATTTATACTTGAACCGCAACATGAAATGGGCGGATGATTTAGAAAATAAGGTGAAAGGCTTAACGTCTGATCAAATTTTACAAGCTTCCAGAAAGTCCATCGACTTATTGAAAATGTCATTTGTGAAGGCAGGTGATTACGAAGGTGCAGCAAAAAAGATGGCTGAAAAAGCTAAAAATGCTACATCTGAATCAGGTGCGGTAGGTGGAGCACCGAAGCAATAAGTTAATTGTTAAACATAAAAAAAAGGAGCTAGCAAATTGCTAGCTCCTTTTTTTTATACTCAATTTTTTAGCAAAACTCCTCGAAAACACCTTCTAAATGCCCCGCGATCATTTCAGCCGAACGACCTTCAATGTGATGACGTTCAACAAAATGCACCAATTCCCCATCCTTAAATAAAGCGATGGACGGTGAAGATGGAGGATAAGGCAATGTATACTCACGTGCTTTTTGGGTAGCTTCTTGGTCTACACCGGCAAAAACAGTTACTAAATTTGTAGGCTTTTTTTCAGAAGCGGCAACCGCCTCTTTGACACCTGGTCTAGCTGTTCTAGCAGAACAACCACAAACTGAGTTGATAAACAATAAAGTAGTTCCTGGCTGCGCCATTGTATTTTCCACTTCAGCAGCAGAACTTAACTCTTTGAAACCACCTTCGACAATATCCATCCGCATAGGATGTACTAAATGTTCTGGATACATATTTTTTTATTTTTAATTTTTAAAATTTACTTACATAAAACCTAATTCTAACTTGGCCACCTCTGACATCATATCTTGTGCATATGGAGGATCAAAAGTTAGCTCAACCGAAACCTCAGCGATTCCTTCTATTTCCCTAACCGCCTTTTCTATATCCACTGGAATACTTTCCGCAGACGGACATGAAGGCGAAGTTAAGGTCATTAAGATATACACGTTATTGACCGGAAATATTTTCACTTCGTAGATAAGACCTAATTCATATACGTCAACAGGTATTTCTGGATCGTAGACGGTTTTAATGGCCTTGATCACTTTTTCCTTAAGTTCAACCTCCGTCATTTGTAAGGATGTCGTCGTTTTCTCTTCCATATTTTTTTTACTTCGCTGAAAAGGCCAAAGCATAATTTTTCATCTGTTTTACCATCGATAACAAACCATTCGAACGCGTTTGCGCAAGATGCTGGCTCATTCCGATTTGATCAATAAAATATAAATCCGCCTGCATGATCTCCTCCGCCGTGTGATGGGATAATACCCGAATCAACATGCTGATCATACCTTTAACAATAACTGCCTCTGAATCGGCTTCAAAAACGATTTGATCCCCTTGCTTTTCGGCATGTAACCAAACTCGGCTTTGACAACCCTTAATGACATTTTCTTCTGTCTTAAATACTTCAGATAAATTAGGCAACTTTTTACCTAAGTCAATCAAATACTCATATTTATCCGCCCAGTCATCAAATAAACCAAACTCCTCGATTAACTCCTCTTGGGTTTCCTGTATACTTTGAGCCATTATTGCAACATATTAATCGACCTACGTAAGGCTTTAACAAATAAATCAATTTCTTCAAACGTGTTATAAAACGCAAATGATGCCCGGCAAGTTCCCGGCAATCCAAAACGCTTCATTAATGGTTGGACACAATGATGTCCCGTTCGAATCGCTATGCCAAATTTATCCAACAACACACCTAGGTCTTGTGGATGTATGCCGTCAATCACAAAACTTATGACGGCAATTTTATCAGGTGCCGTTCCAATGATTCTTAAACCAGAAATGGTAATCAATTGTTCCGTTGCATAGGCTAAAAGCGCCAATTCTTGCGTGAATAATGCTTCTTTTGACAAAGCATTCACATAATCAATCGCAGCAGATAAGGCAATCACATCCGCTATATTAGGTGTGCCTGCCTCAAATTTATAGGGCAGTTCATTGTAAGTCGTCCCTTCAAAAGAAACTTCTTTTATCATTTCACCCCCACCTTGATACGGAGGCATGGATTCTAACAATTCACGCTTTCCGTATAAAACCCCAACGCCCGTAGGCCCAAACAATTTATGTGCTGAAAAAGCAAAAAAATCAATATCTAAAGCTTGTACATCTATATCTAAATGAGCGATGGATTGTGCCCCGTCTATCATTACTTTTGCTCCATGTGCATGAGCTAATTGAATCATTTCGGCAATGGGGTTAATGGTCCCAATCGCATTAGAAACGTGATTAACGGCTACCAATTTTACGCTGGCGTCTAATAAATTACGAAAAGCCGCAAGATCTAAAACACCTCTTTCATCCACTGGAATTACCTCGATGATTGCGCCCTTCTCCTCAGCAATCATTTGCCATGGCACAATATTAGAATGGTGTTCTAAATTCGAAATTAGAATCTTATCCCCTTTTGAAAAATTAGCACGACCAAAGGTCTGAGCAACTAAATTGATACTCCCTGTAGTTCCAGCAGTCAATATGATTTGATCCGAGGAAGGAGCATTAATAAATTCTTTTATTTTAGTTCTCGTTAATTCATAAGCATTGGTCGCACGTTCGGCTAGCGCATGAAGACCCCGATGAATATTCGCATTATCTGATGCGTAATAATGAGATAAGGCATCGATGACCGACTTAGGTTTTTGGGTGGTCGCTGCATTATCAAAATAAATCAGCGAAGATCCGTTGACCTGTTGGTCTAATACCGGAAAATCAGCACGAATTTTATGTATATCTAAAGTCATTATAATAAGGTTAAACCTAAAGAAGCCTGTATTTTATTCACAATCTTATCAGACAACTCTGCACGAATTTCTTTATGTTCTAATTTGTCTATCACCTGCTGAACAAAAGCTAGTAACAACAAAGTCTGTGCTGTGGCTTTTGAAATTCCTCTCGAACGCATGTAAAAAAGCGCCTCATCGCTCAATTGTCCCGTGGTTGTTCCATGTGAACATTTCACATCATCCGCCCAAATTTCCAATTGAGGTTTTGTGTTCATCGTCGCTCGATCTGAGGCTAATACATTTTTGCAACTTTGAAATGCATTTGTTTTTTGAGCATCAGGACGAACAAAAATTTTGCCATTGAAAACGCCAGTCGCATTTCCCATCAAAACTCCTTTGTATAATTCATTGGACTCCGAATGAGGCATTCGGTGATCAACGACCGAGTGAGTATCCATTAATTGGTCTTCCCCCGGAATGTATAAACCATTCAAATTAGAAACAACTTGTGGGCCATCAATATAGAAATGCAGGTTATTGCGCAAATAAGCTGCATTAATCGAAAATGTAAATGCATCGACCAACGAGCTTTCTTGTTGGAATATAAACGTATGATCCACATGCGTAATACTTTGCTGCAAATCTTGATCTTTAATCAAAGTAAGATGGGCATTTTTTGAAACCCAAATCTCCTGCACGAAATTCGACAAAATCGCATAGCTAGATTCAGATCGTTGTTGTTCGAACCAAGTAATTTCCGAATCTTCCTCTAAATAAATGAATAATTTAGATTGAACGGCGGTGTCTTGTTGGCCCGACACTAAATAATGATGCAACAAAGGCTCCACAATTTTAACCCCTTTCTTGACCCATAAAACCGCATGATCATTCACCAAAGCTTCATTTAAATCATACAAGGAATTTTGATCCAAAATAGGATTTCTTGCCTTCCATACTGAGTCGAAGGCAGGATTTTGAGCCATAAATTCCGACATAGGCAAAAGGGCAATCCCTTGAGGTAAAGCACCTTCTGAATGAGTATTCCCATTTAAGGTCTGAATAATGGCGCTATGTTTCCAAACGGGATTAGGTAAATCAACAGGTAATGTCCCAGGCGACCAATTCCAATTGTGCTCATTCAAATGTTTTAAAGAGGCATATTTCCATTCCTCCCATTTGCTGGTCGGAAAACCTTTGTCAATAAATTTCCCTAGGGCCAATTGCTGAGCTTGGGTCAATGAATCTATCGTTTTGATACTATCTACTAATGTTTTCTCTAACATTTTATTTAATCTAAGGCAGAAATAATCCAATCGTATCCTCTCTCTTCTAACTCTAAGGCCAAATCCTTATTGCCTGATTTCACAATCTTTCCTTTGTAAAGAACGTGGACAAAATCAGGAATGATGTAGTCCAAAAGCCTTTGGTAATGCGTCACTAAAATCGTCGCATTTTGAGGTGTCTTTAACTTATTTACCCCTTCAGCCACGATGCGAAGTGCGTCGATATCCAATCCAGAATCCGTCTCGTCCAAGATGGCCAATTTAGGTTCTAGAACGGCCATTTGGAATATTTCATTTCTTTTTTTCTCTCCTCCGGAAAAGCCTTCATTCAGAGCTCTGCTTAATAAAGTTTGGTCTATATTGACATAGGCCATTTTTTCTTTAAACATTTTCAAAAACTGAACCGCATCCATCGCATCTTGACCTCGGTAAGCGCGAATTTCATTGATGGCCGACTTCATAAAATTGGTGGTAGAAACGCCTGGAATCTCCACAGGGTATTGAAAAGCTAAAAACAAACCCTCTGCCGCTCGCGCTTCTGGTGATAAGTCTAATAAATCTTTGCCAAAGAATTCCACAGAACCTTCGCTCACTTCATAATCCGACCTTCCAGCTAATACAGACGCTAAGGTTGATTTACCTGAGCCATTAGGCCCCATGATGGCATGAACTTCGCCCGCATGAACTTCTAAATTAATTCCTTTGAGAATTTCCTTCTCCCCTATTCTTGCGTGTAAATTTTTTACTGAAAGCATATACTATTAATTTTACTTAATGAACCACAAAATTAAGGCCATAAAATTTTAAAAACCATAGTTAATTTAGATTCGCTCTAAATAGTATCATTTTTAT
>Ga0222712_10000996_pt1 | contig 36132 bp, 29 predicted proteins | sample C33_657DmetaG_FD_165043 | JGI IMG/M metagenome (GOLD analysis project Ga0222712, IMG submission 165043) | Estuarine water microbial communities from San Francisco Bay, California, United States - C33_657D | ecosystem: Environmental > Aquatic > Marine > Unclassified | place: USA: California... | reverse complement strand
TTTATCTCTAGCTTTTTTAGCCGTAACTGGTTGCAGAAAGATTGAAATGGACGGCGAAAAAGAAATCTTCGTCGTAACGAAGGAAGTTGCTCCTGTAGGTGTGGTATCTAATACCATTACTTTATCAGGTAAAATCACAAAAGACACTACTTTACTTGCAAAAGATGTAAACTATCTTTCTGGTATTGTATATGTAACCAAGGGTGTTACTATTACAGTGGAAGCAGGTGCTAAAGTACAAGGTAAATCAGGTACTGATGTAGCTGCTTTAGTTATTTGCCGTGGTGCAAAATTAGTAGCAAAAGGTACTGCAGAAAAACCTATCGTATTTACTTCTTCTTCAGCGAATCCTCAATCAGGAGACTGGGGTGGAATCGTATTATTAGGTTCTGCTTCTGTAAACCAATCTTTAACTTGGAAAGGAACTTCATACAAAGGGTTAACCTCTATAGAAGGTGGTGTCAATGATACTGAAGTGGGTTATGGTTTAGCAGGTTCTGGAGATGCTGCATTCCCTACTGCAAATGATGCTGACAACTCTGGTATTTTACAATATGTAAGAATTGAGTATGCAGGGTATGCTTACCAACCAGATAATGAGTTGAATAGCTTAACAATGGCTGGTGTGGGTAATGGAACAACCATTGATCATATTCAAGTTACTTATGCAAAAGATGATGCTTACGAGTGGTTTGGTGGTACTGTGAACTGTAAGTATTTAATTGCTTATAAAACTCAAGATGATGATTTTGATACTGACTATGGTTATTCAGGTAATGTACAGTTTGGTATTGCTTTAAGAGATTCTGCTATTGCAGATATTTCTAACTCAGAAGCATTTGAATCTGATAACGATGGTAATGGTTCTGATTTCTCTCCAAAAACAATAGCTGTATTTTCAAATATGACAGCGATTGGACCAAGAATTCACCCTACATATGGTAAAGGAAATAACTTGTTCTATGCAGGTGCTCAAATTAGAAGAAACTCTGGTATATCTATTCAAAACTCAATCATTGCAGGATGGCCTAGAGGAATTACAATAGACGAGTCTAAGGTAACTACCAATGGTTCTACTTATAAGAATTTAGTGGATAGCATAGTTAGATTAAAGAATGTAACCTTAGCAGGTAATACAGTTGATTTATTATATGTTGGTAAATCAGGAGCAAGTACAAATAAAACAGATGCTGATTTATTAGCTCTATTCTCTACTACTTCTTATAATAATACTATTTTAAGTTCTTCAGATGCGAATATCTTAAAATTAATTCAACCGTTTAATTATTCGAATCCTGACTTTACACCATATGCAAGTGCAGGTCCTGCAACTTCTGGAAGCTTAAGCGCTACTTATGGTAGTTTAGGATTGAATACTTCATTAGACTATAAGTCAAATGGTAGTTTCACCGATTCTAAATTACAAGATGCTTTCTTTGATAAGACAGCTACCTTTAGAGGTGCGGTTGCAACATCTGGTGTGAACCAAACTTGGTGGAAAGGTTGGACAATATGGAAATAAGCTAGTATTTAAAAAATTGTTAGATTACATATACAAAAGCGTCCCGTAATTTCGGGACGCTTTTTTTAATTCAAATTATTTCTTTATGAAAATTAAATCTTATCAAGTTTATATATTAACAATCACATTTATTATGGTAGTAGTTGCTTGTTCAAAAAATGCAGCAACAGATACACCTGTGGCGGATACTTGTGATGCGAATACAAGCTTTAGTAAAACCATATTACCAATTTTTAACAGCACTTGTAATACAAGTGGTTGTCATGACGGGCCCAATGCAGCGAGTTTAAATAATTTTCAGGTAGTACATGACAATGCAAGTCAAATTAGAGCATCTATTGCAACAGGCAGAATGCCTAAGGGTAAAACTTTAGCAATAGCCGATAAAAATGCAATTTTCTGTTGGATAGATAATGGTGCGAAGAATAATTAATTTGATTATTCTACTTTATATATTTTTCTTATTTGTTTATATACTCTTCTACAAAGTTTTTGCAGTAATCTTTAATTAAACTTCTTACTGTTCTAAACTGTTCATTAATTTCCTCTTCTGTGCCAACCGCTTTAGTGGGGTCTGGAAAATTATAATGTAATTTAATGGCCTTAGTAGGAAAATAAGGGCATCGCTCTTTAGCATTATCGCATACGGTAATCACATAATCAAAATTAATACCAAAGTATTCTGTGATATTATTAGAGGTATGATTGGAGATATCAATGCCTATATCTTTCATAGTAGCTATGGCTTTAGGATTCACGCCATGCGTTTCCACGCCTGCAGAATATACATTGGCCTTTCCCGCAGTCATGCTAGCTAAAAAGCCATGGGCTATTTGACTTCTGCAACTATTGCCTGTACATAAGACTAAAATATTTTTCATATCGCTCTCAGTTTTTTAGATTGAGTTTATACAATAAAGTATGTTATAATTTATAGTTTAGCAACATCCCGCCCCAGGTACACAGGCTGCTTTTGGTTTTTGTGCAAAAACAGTTACAGAAAAAATACCCATTTGAGAAGCTCTGAATGCAGCAATTTCTGTAGCATTTAAGTAGTTCACTAAAATATCGTCAGGGATAATAATGGCTTTTTCTTTTTGAATAGTTACATTTTCAAAACCATTCGCATGTATTAATTCCAAATACACTTGTTTTTGAATAGCACCAGACACACAACCTGCATACATTTCTGCAGCATTTCTTAAAGATTCTGGTAAAGCACCTACTAATACCACATCGGATATACTAAAATGACCGCCTGGTTTTAATACTCTAAATATATCTTGAATAACGGCATGCTTATTAGGTACTAAGTTGAGTACACAATTACTAACCACTACATCTGCAATATTAGAACTAATAGGCATGTTCTCAATATCGCCTTGTCTAAATTCAACATTATGGTAACCCATTTTTTCTGCATTGGCTCTTGCCTTTTCAATCATGGCTGGTGTAAAATCAATGCCTATAACTTTACCAGTAGCCCCTGTACTTCTTCTTGCTACAAAACAATCATTTCCTGCACCCGATCCTAAATCCACAACTACATCTCCTTCTTTTATTTTAGCAAACTCGGTAGGTAAGCCACAGCCTAGTCCTAAATCGGCACCTTCCACATAGCCTGGTAGTTGGGTATAGTCGTCCGACATGATATTGTATATTTCGGTACTGCAGCCGCCCGCACCACAACAAGAAGACATATTGGTCTCTTTGTCTTGTAAAGCAATCTCACTGTATTTTGCTTTTACGATTTCTTTTAATTCTAATTCTGTTTTCATAGTTTCAATTTTATATTGTTAACAACAAGATTTTGCTTTGTAAGTAGTATTAAATAAGCCATCAAATAGCTTGGCTATTTTTTTCCAATTTGACTCATTAATACAATAACATGTTTTTACACCTGTAATTTCTCCCTGTATCAATCCCGCTTCTTTTAATTCCTTTAAATGTTGCGAAACAGTACTTTGTGACAGAGGTAATTCGTCTACAATATCTCCACAAATACAGGTTTGTTTTTTAAGTAGTAAACGAATAATAGCTACTCTAGCTGGGTGACCCATGGCCTTGGCTAATAATGCAATTTGTTCGTCTTTTTCTGTATAGAGTGTCATGGTTTCTTATTAATCGTAAAATTACGATTAATATGGAGTGTACAAAATATTTTATAATCTATTTTTTAGAAACTGATTAAGATCATACATAAAAAGCCCCTACATAAAAAAGCCCAGTCTTTTGAAGGACCAGGCTTTTAAATATCAAACCCATTCAAATACTATGCGTTGAAAGCGTCGGCTACGCCTTTATGTAAAATTTTTCCTGCTTTAATATTTAATCCTTTTGCTAAAGCTGCATTTTCAACACAGGCTTTCTCCCATCCTTTGTTGGCAATGGCAATGGCATAAGGTAATGTAGCTTGTGTTAAAGCGCGTGTAGAAGTTTGTGGAACCGCTCCTGGCATATTGGCAACACAGTAATGCAAAATATTTTGCTCCATGTACACAGGGTTTTCATGCGTTGTGGGTTTGCAAGTTTCAATGCAACCTCCTTGGTCAACAGCAACATCTACTACTACTGTGCCTGCTTCCATTAAAGCTAAATCCCCTTTCTTAATTAAATGCGGCGCTTTGGCACCATGTAATAATACGGCACCTATCACTAAATCAACGGTTGGTAATTTTTCTTGAATAGCCATTAAGGTAGAATATTGTGTAACAACATTTGCTGGCATCACATCCGATAAATATCTTAGTCTTGTTAAGTTGGTATCCATAATAGTAACATTGGCACCTAAGCCTGCGGCCATTTTAGCGGCTTGTGTTCCTACAATACCACCACCAATAATTAAAACCTCTGCTGGTTTCACACCTGGCACACCGCCTAATAATTTTCCTTTTCCTCCAAATGGTTTACCTAAATAATATGCACCCACATTCACAGCCATTCTTCCAGCCACTTCCGACATAGGAACTAATAAAGGCAATGAACCGTCTGGTAATTCAACGGTTTCGTAAGCAATACAAACTGCAGATGATTTCATCATCGCATCGGTTAATTCTTTTGATGCAGCAAAGTGGAAATAAGTAAATAAAATTTGACCAGGTTTGATTAAAGGAAATTCCGCAGCTAAGGGTTCTTTTACTTTAATAATCATTTCAGTGGTAGTGTATACTTCTTTAGCAGTCGCTAAAATAGTGGCACCCGCTTTTATATAAGCCTCATCTGAAAATCCTGATCCAAGACCTGCCTTGGTTTCAACATTCACTGTATGACCTTGTCTTGTAAGTGCATCCACACCTTCTGGTGTTAAACCCACTCTATACTCTTGAATCTTAATTTCTTTAGGAACTCCAATGATCATGGTATTTTGTTTTTATTTCTGTACAAATATCCATTAAAAGAAAATATTCATTTAATAATGTATATATTCAGTAAAATATCTTGTAATTTTGGGTAATTAGCATAAAATAACGTTATTTACACTTGAAATTAAAGCAAAAACAGAAATTATTTCTCTATGGCACTTGACCCTATTGATAAGTCTATTTTAAAAATCCTACAAAAGGATGCCCTAGCCAAGCTAAAAGACATTAGCGCCGCCATTAATTTATCGCTAAGCCCCACGCATGATCGTATTAAAAGACTAGAGGAGGAAGGCTATATTTTAAATTATGTTACCCTGCTGGACAGAAAAAAATTAGACCTTGGTTTGGTGGTACACTGTCAGGTAACTTTAGACAAACAAACCCGTTCTCATTTTTCTGAATTTGAAAAAACCATTGCACAGTTTCCGGAAATTACTTCCTGTAGTTTGGTCTCGGGTAGTTTTGATTATTATTTAAAATTGGTCACTAAGGATGTTGAATCGTATAATAAATTTTATCAAGAACAATTAGCAGTACTTCCCATGGTGGCACACATTAATAGTTTGTTTGTAATGGATGAAATTAAAATAACCACCGAGCTACCGCTTGAATAATGAATTCATATTTTGAGTAAGTAAAATAAATTTAACTAAGAATAAGAAATTAACTAAGATTAATAAATAACTATGTATAATATACCTCATTTCAAAGCCAAGGACCATCAAGAAGTATTGGACTTTATGCAAGCAAACCCTTTTGTAACTATTTGTGGCGTAGATGCTGAAGGATTTCCTGTGGCAACGCAGGTACCCGTTTTATTAACTATAGAGAATGATAAAATTATTATTAGTGGACATGTTATGCGCAAGCAAGAACATACCATTGCCTTTGAAAATAACAATAAAGTATTAGTTATATTTTCTGGTCCATCGGCCTTTGTGAGTGCCAATTGGTATACCACCAAAAATATGGGCAGTACTTGGAATTATCAGTCGGTGCAAGCCAAAGGCAGTTTAGAAATTAAAGATGAAAAGCATTTATATAATTTATTAGAAAAGCTTACCCTGCATTTTGAAAAAGATGCGAATTCGCCCACGCAAGTAAAAAATTTATCTGCTGAATACATGGAGCAAAACATGAAAGCCATTTATTCTTTTGATATACAGGTAAGTGATTTACAACATGTTTTTAAATTAAGTCAGAATAGAGATGAGGCTTCTAAAGCGAGTATACATGCGGAACTTAGTAAGGGAGGCGCCGCTTGTAAACATATGGCTGCTGCTATGAAAAGGCCGTAATAATTAGAGAAATTATTAGAGTAGTAAATTAGAGAGATAAATAAGAGTAATAAAATATTTTATTTTTTTGAAGGCTCTATCAAGTCCCACAAATTTCCATAGATATCTTTGAATACAGCTACCATTCCATATTCTTCTTTATGGGGTGCAATGGTAAATTCAACTCCTTTGGAAATATAATTTTGATAATCTCTTTCAAAATTATCGGTGTATAAAAATAAAAATACGCGACCTCCTGTTTGATAACCAATAAACTTTTCTTGTTCAGGCGTGGCGGCTTTGGCAAGTAATAACATGCAACCATTTTCTGCTCCTGTTGGTTGCACCATCACCCATCTTTTGGTTTCTGATAATATAGTATCCTCAATTAATCTAAAGCCTAAAGTATTTGTATAATAAGCAATGGCTTCATCATAATCTCGAACCACAACAGCGATATGAGCAAGGCTTTGTTTCATCTTTCAAATATACAATTAATTAAAATCTTTCTTTACCTTCACCACTCTATTTATTCTTTAATAATCAATATCCATGGCTGCAATTAAAAATTTAATTTTCGATTTAGGCAATGTCTTATATGATATTGATTTTAAAAAAATGAATGCTGCTTTTGCATCTATTGGAATAGAAGGTATGGACAAGCATTTTACTTTGAATAAATCGCACCAGTTATTTTTAGACTTGGAAATGGGATTTGTAAATGAACAGGAATTTTATGAAGGCGTAAGAGCCATAGTGAATTTACCTTTAACCAATGAGCAAATTCAATTTGCTTGGAACGCCTTATTAGTGGGCTTTAGAAAAAATAGTATTGACTGGATCAAGCAAAACAATACTCAGTACAATACTTTTTTATATTCCAACACCAATCAAATTCACCACGATTATTTTATAGCAGAGTTTGAAAACAAAGTAGCTAATTACCCTTTTGTATCTCTTTTTAAGAAGCCCTATTATTCTCATGAAATGGGTATGCGCAAACCCGACCCGGCATCATTTACTTATATATTAGAGAAAGAGGGCTTGCTAGCAGCTGAAACCCTATTTATAGACGATAATGAGCCCAATATACTAGCTGCCGCCTCGTTGGGGCTTAAAGTACTTCATTTAAAAGAGGGGATGACAGTGGAAAAGGATATTGCCGCCTATTTGTAAGCTCTATTTCTTCTTAACTTCCTCAAATTCAATGTATTCGGCCTCTACTGGGGCTTCTTTGGGGACATAGTTCGAACTCGTATTTTGACCAGCCTTCTGACTGTTTTGGGCATTTCTAACAGCCTCGGCTTGTTGCCTCTGCATTTGCTCCATATTTTGTCTCACCGACTTCACCCCTTTGCTTACTGGCACTACTATCTGGAAGATTAACTTGTATAAAAAGTAAATCAACATCCCGTATATAATAAACTTCATCATAGTGCAAAAATAAGGCCCCTACCAATAATTTTGGGATATTTCATCCTGTTTTATTACCTTTGGCGTAGAATAGAAGAAAATGTGAAGGGAACGAAATCGTTCCCTTCTTCTTTTTTAAGTATGCAAGCAAACGAGATAATAGCCTTAGTGAATCCAATTTTGGACCAACTTCTCAAAGAGGAGCCAAGTTATTTCTGCGTTTCGGTGAAAGTGAAGCCAACCAATAATATCAAAATATTCTTGGACGGCGACCAAGGCCTGCCTATTGAAAAGTGCACTTTTATCAACAGGAAACTATACCGCATTATGGAAGAAGCGGCCTGGTTTCCAGAAGGTGATTTCTCTTTAGAAGTTTCTTCACCAGGAATTGATGAGCCTTTAGTCTTGAATCGTCAGTATGTAAAAAATATTGGGCGCAAGGTGGAAGTCACTTTTTTGGATGAAAGCATTAAAGAGGGTGTTTTAAAAACAGTAACAGAGAAAGACATATTAATAGAATGGACAGAGGGGAAAGGTAAAAAAGTAGCAGTGCAAACTTTATTAATTCCTTTTGATCAAATAAAAACAACAATTGTTCAAGTTCAATTTTAACAAACAAATCATCAAGCAAGAAGCTTGAAAAAAAATTATGTTATGGCAAGTATAAATTTAATTGAAGCCTTTCAGGAGTTTAAAGACGCAGAAAGCATTGACCGTCCTACCATGATGAAAGTGGTGGAAGACGTTTTCAAAACCTTATTGAGAAAAAAATATGGTAGCGATGAAAATTTTGACGTTATCGTCAACGCTGAAAAAGGTGACTTGGAAATTATTCGTCGTCGTCAAATTAGAGACGATGATGATGTAGATAATCCTTTAGAAGAAGTTTCTTATTCTGAAGCTATTAAAATTCAACCCGATTATGAAGTGGGAGAGGATTTATTAGAAGAAGTAGACATCTTGGACTTCGGAAGAAGAGCCATACTAGCGGCTAAGCAAACATTGGCTTCTCGTATCAATGACTTGAAGAAAAATGCTTTAGTGAAGAAATATTCTGATAGAATTGGCGATATAATGAATGCTGAAATTTATCAAGTATGGAAAAAAGAAGTTTTATTATTAGATGAAGAAGGCAATGAATTAATTCTTCCAAAGTCGGAGCAAATTCCTCAAGACTTTTTCAAGAAAGGAGAAAATATTAGAGCGGTGATTGCTAGAGTGGATATGAAAAATAATTCACCAGTGATTATCTTATCTAGAACAAGCCCCTTATTCTTAGCAAAATTATTAGAAATAGAAGTACCAGAAATTTTCGATGGTTTAATTACCATTAAGAAAATTGTACGTGAACCAGGTGAGCGTGCGAAAGTGGCCGTTGAATCGTTCGACGATAGAATTGATCCAGTAGGTGCTTGCGTAGGTATGAAAGGAAGTCGTATTCATGGTATCGTAAGAGAATTAAAAAATGAAAATATTGATGTGATTAATTTCACAACGAATACACAATTATTAATTCAACGTTCTTTAACGCCTTCTAAAATTAGTTACATGAATATTGACGCTGAAAAAATGCACGCTGAAGTGTATTTGAAAGCGGATCAAGTTTCTTTAGCCATTGGACGTAGAGGGGTGAATATTAAATTAGCTTCTGAGTTAACCGGTTATGAATTAGATGTGTACCGTGAAGACGAAGAAATTGTAGATGAATTTGATATTGACTTAGATGAATTTAGCGATGAGATTGAAACATGGATCATTGATGAATTTAAGCGTGTGGGTTGTGATACGGCAAGAAGCATATTGAACCTAGGTGCTGAAGAATTAGAAAAAAGAACAGATTTAGAAAAAGAAACGATTGCAGATGTGCGTCGAATCTTACAAGAAGAGTTTGATAAAGGTGAATAACCTTTGGTTTTAGAAAGTATATTTGTATTAGGCGAATCGTTCCGAAAAATTAGTCAATAATTACCGGGGCAAAAAACAACAGAATGTCAGAATTGAAACTACCAAGATTGTTAGCAGCTGCTAAAGAATTCAACATCGGTCAAGATACCTTGATTGAATTCTTAGTGAAAAAGGGTTTTCCTAAAGACGACCTTAAGCCAACAGCTAAATTAACTGAGGATCAGTATTATTCTCTGCAAGCAGAATTTCAAAGCGATAAAGTAGCTAGAAATAAAGCAGACCATGTAGAGTTACCTAAAAATGCTGTGGCCGATAAAGACAAGGCGAAGAAGCCTGTAGTGGCAGAACCTGAAGCGGTGAAGCCTGCAGCAAAAGCTGTAGAAGAAGATGCGAAAGCATCTGATGCAGGAGCAAAAGCGAAAGGCGCTAAGGCTGCAGAAAAAGAAGTAGCAAAACCTGAAACTGTTAAAATTGATGCTCCTGAAGTAGAGTCGCCTAAAGTACTAGACAAGATTGATTTATCCTTAATAGATTCTTCTACAAGACCTAAAAAATCTGCGAAGAAAGAAGAGCCAGCTGAAAAACCAGCCAAAGAAACGCCTGCCAAAAAATCTGCGAAGAAAGTAGAAGAACCTGCTGCAAAGCCAGTGAAAGAAACACGCGCTCCAGTAGATCATTCTATATCTCCTGAAAATGTGCATGGCAAGATTGAAAATATTGCTACTAAAAAATTAGAAGGTCCTAAAGTAATGGGTAAAATTGATTTACCTATTAATAGCGATACCCGTCCTAAGCCATTGAGTCAAGAAGAAAAACGCAAACGTAAACGTATTCCTTCTCAAGGACCACAACAAGGTGGTGGCGGTCAAGGTCAAGCGCAAGGTGGAGGACAAAGACCAGGTGGTTACCAAGGACAAGGCGGTGGACAAAGACCAGGTGGTTACCAAGGTCAAGGTGGTGGAAACAGACCGGGTGGTGGTGCAAGACCAGGTGGCAATAGAAATGTACCTCAAACTGCAGAACAAAAAGAAATTGGACAAAAAGCCATTCAAGATAAGATTAAAGAAACGCAGGCTAAATTAGCAGGTGCGGGTGGAAGAGGAAAAAGTTTGAAATCGAAATACAGACGTGCTAAAAGAGATGAAGCTGCAGAAAATGAGACCAATGAAATCACAGATAACAAATTACAAGTTACCGAGTTTGTAACTGTAAGTGAGTTATCAAGTTTGATGGATGTAAGTTTCGCAGACATTATTAGCAAGTGTATGAACTTGGGTATCATGGTTTCTATTAACCAACGTTTAGATGCGGAGGTAATTGAACTAGTAGCCAGTGAATTTGGTTTTGAAGTAGAGTTTGTCGGATTAGAAGAAGCAGAAGAAATGGATGAGGAAGAAGAAGCAGATGATTTAGCCAACTTGGTGGAGCGTCCGCCGATTGTAACTATTATGGGTCACGTTGACCATGGTAAAACATCTTTACTAGATTATATCCGTAATGCCAATGTAGTAGCTGGCGAGGCAGGAGGTATTACGCAACATATAGGCGCTTATGAAGTGACTTTGCCGAATGGTAAAGCCATTACTTTCTTAGATACACCAGGTCACGAAGCCTTTACAGCGATGCGTGCGCGTGGTGCGAAAGTAACGGATATCGCCATTATTGTGGTAGCTGCGGATGATGCGGTGATGCCACAAACTAAGGAAGCCATTAGTCACGCACAAGCTGCGAATGTACCCATGATTTTTGCGGTGAATAAAATAGATAAAGACGGAGCACAACCACAAAAGATATATGAGCAACTTTCTCAAATGAATATTTTAGTAGAAGCTTGGGGTGGTAAATTCCAAAACCAAGAATTATCTGCTAAGCAAGGTTTAAATGTTGATACTTTATTAGAGAAAGTTATTTTAGAATCTGATTTATTAGATTTAAAAGCCAACCCCAATAGAGAAGGTTCAGGAAGTATTATTGAAGCCTCTTTAGATAAAGGACGTGGTTATGTGGCTACTATATTAGTACAGAATGGAACTTTAAGACAAGGTGATTTAATTTTATCTGGTCAGTTCTATGGTAGAGTAAAGGCCATGTTTAACGAACGTAATCAACGTATCGAAGTAGCGCCTCCTTCAACACCAGTGGTTATCTTAGGTTTAAATGGTGCACCACAAGCGGGTGAGAAATTTAAAGTGTACGAAGATGAAGCAGAAGCAAAAGAATTAGCTACGAAGCGTGCGCAATTATTAAGAGAGCAAGGTTTAAGAACTAGAAAACATATTACACTGGATGAAATTGGTCGTCGTTTAGCCTTAGGTAACTTTAAAGAATTAAATATTATCATTAAAGGTGATGTGGATGGTTCTGTAGAAGCCTTAAGTGATTCATTACAAAAATTATCTACTGAAGAAATTGCGATTAGAGTCATCTTAAAAGGGGTAGGTCAAATTTCTGAGTCAGATGTATTACTTTCTGCAGCTTCCGATGCAATTATCATTGGATTTAATGTAAGACCTTCTATGCAAGCTAACAAGTTGGCAGAGACAGAAGGGGTAGAGATTAAATTATACTCTATAATCTATAACGCCATTGACGAAATCAAGTCTGCAATGGAAGGTATGTTGGAACCAAAAATTCAAGAGAAAATTGTGGCCAACGTAGAAGTAAGAGAAGTTTATAAATTTGACAAGGCAACCGTTGCTGGATGTTTTGTACTCGATGGTAAATTGAGTAGAAATAGCAAGATTAGAATTATCCGTGACGGTATTGTGGAGTATCCTAAAGGAGAAGGTCAAAGTGCTGAATTAGGTAGTTTGAAGCGTTTCAAAGACGATGTAAAAGATGTCGTATCAAATATGGAATGTGGATTGACGATCAAAAACTTTATCGACCTTAAAGTAGGAGATATTGTGGAAGCCTTTGAAGAAGAGGAAGTAAAACGTACTTTATAAAAAAATTAAGATTTGCTATTTGGGTAAATGACCCAAGCGGCAGAACTTTACCAAATAATAAAAAATTGATGAAATTAATTAGCATTGCATTTTCTTTATTTTGCTTAACCTTTTCTTTTTCAGGTAAGGCGCAAGTAAAAAAAGTATTAGCAGATAAAATTATAGCCACAGTGGGCGATAAATTTATCTTAAAATCAGATATTGAAAATGCAATTGGCGATTACAAGCGTCAAGCGCAAGGTCAAGAAAATGTAAACATACCTTCTGAGTGTCAAGTAGTGGAAGGTCAATTAATTCGTAAAGCCTTAGTATTACAAGCACTTATCGACTCTATTAATGTTACTGAAGAAGACGTAGAGGTGGCCATGGAAAGCCGTATTCGTAATTTTATTCAACAATTTGGCTCTAGAGAAGTTTTAGAAGAAGTAGCGGGCCGATCTGTTTTTCAATTAAAAGAGGATTTTCGTATTTTAATCAAGGAGCAAAAATTAGCTGACGAAATGCAGTCTAAAATTGTAGAGAAAATTAAAATCACTCCTACGGAAGTAAGAAACTACTATAATAAAATTCCGGTGGACAGCCTGCCTTTATATGAAAGTGAAGTGCAAGTAACAGAATTAGTAATGCATCCTAAAGCCAATAGAGATGTAGAAGAATATGTCATTAAACAAATGCTCGAGTACAGAAAGCAAATTGAATCAGGGGCTAATAAATTTGATCAGTTAGTTAAATTATATTCTGAAGACCCTAGTGCTAAAGATAACCTAGGTCTATTTAATTTAAATCGTAACGAGAAAAATTTTGATCCTGCATTTATGTCTGGTTCATTCCGTTTAAAAGAAGGTCAAATTTCTGCGCCTATTAAATCTAAATTCGGCTACCATATCATTCAACTTATTTCAAGATCGGGTGATGAAGCGGTGGTAAAACATATTTTACGTATTCCTCCTATTACCAATGATGAAATCAATGAAACAAAATTGTTTTTAGATAGCATTAGAAAAGAGGTCATGGCAAATCGATTAAATTTTGGGGAAGCCGTTAATAAATTTAGCGATGATGAAGGCAGTAAGTTTAGTGGTGGTGCTATTACAGGTCGTGACGGATCTACCTATGTAAACATTGACCAATTAGACAAAGAAATGGTGGTTTTAATGCAAAGTATGAAACCAGGCGATATTTCTGTACCACAGGTATACTTAGACGATCGTGGTAGAAAAACTGTAAGACTTATTTATTTTAAAGAGCGCACCACACCCCATAAAGAAAACTTAAAAGAAGATTATAATAAAGTAGCACAACGTGCATTAGAAGAAAAAAAGGCAAAGTCTATGGAGACTTGGTTCAAAGAACATGTACCTAATTATTATGTTTTTGTAGACGATTCTTTACAAGCTTGTCCTGAACTAAAAGATTGGACCAAGGTGGCCAATCAGATTGTGAAAGAAAAGACATTTTAATTCTACTTATCCCTATGTCATCTATTTTTTATCCAGCGAATGAAAGAGGCCATGTTCAATTTGATTGGCTAGATACTTACCATAGTTTTAGTTTCGGACAATACCATGATCCAACTAAAATTCATTTTGGAGCGCTTCGTGTTTTAAATGACGACAAGATAGATGCTGGCATGGGTTTCGGCACTCATCCCCATGATAACATGGAAATTATTACCATTCCTTTATTTGGCGATTTACACCACAGAGATAGTACGGGCAGAGATTGTATCATTAAAGAGCATGATGTGCAAATAATGAGTGCAGGCTCGGGCATTCAACATAGTGAAGTCAATCCCAATAAAGATAAAAGGGTAGAGTTATTCCAAATATGGATCTTTCCCAAAGAAAGAAATATCACTCCTAGATATGATCAAAAATCATTTCTTCCAGAAGATAGGGTGGACCAACTACTTACCGTTGTTTCTCCCAATGACCCAGGTACCTTATTTATTAACCAAGATGCTTGGTTGTCTTTAGGCCACTTTAAGAAGCCTTTCTCTACTAATTATGCCATGCACCAAGCTGGTCAAGGCCTTTTTGCCATTTGTATTGAAGGAACTTGCACCGTGGGAGGTCAAATCCTAGGTCGCAGAGATGCGGTGGGCATTTCAGGGGTAGAAGCGGTCCAAATAGAAGCTGCTGCCGGCTCCGACCTACTACTTATTGAAATTCCTCACTTTACTACGAAAGGGTAGAAATTTTTTTACTTCTTTACTAGTATACAATAGCTAACTATTGTAAATTTGGGACTCCTTAAACTCCATCATGAGCGACGAAATCAAACACGAGTGTGGGCTAGCCTATATTCGACTCAGAAAGCCTCTTTCTTATTATCTTCAAAAAAGAGGGTCGGTTACCTACGGATTAAATAAATTATACCTCTTGATGGAAAAACAGCACAATCGTGGACAAGATGGTGCTGGTATAGCTACACTTAAATTAAATATTGAACCAGGTAATCCTTTTTTATATCGACTACGCAGTAATGCGCAACAACCTATTGCCGATTTATTTTATAAAATAGGTTTAGAAATTCAAGAGCTTGAAAAGTTTCAACCAGATATTGCGAAGCATCCTGGTTTAATGAAAGGACATTTACCTTTTATGGGTGAAATTTTATTGGGTCATTTGCGCTACGGTACGCAAGGAAAAAACAATCTTGAATTTTGCCATCCTTTTATTAAGCGCAATTTAGTGCCAGGTAAAAATTTAGCATTAGCGGGTAATTTTAATTTAGTCAACACCGATGAATTATTTGAAAAAATTAATCTAGACCCAGGTCCTTTTGAAAAACAAAGTGATTTAGCAGCGATGATGGAAGTCATTCATCATTTCATAAGTAACGAAGAGTCCATTAATCCTAATAACCCCAATATTGCCGATGCCTTAAAAAAAGCCGTGCCTTTATTTGATGGAGGTTTTACAGTGGGTGGCTTGGTAGGCAATGGACATAGCTTTATTTTAAGAGATGCCCATGGTATTAGACCTGCTTATTATTATATCGATGATGAAGTGATTGTTGCAGCTAGTGAAAGAGCTGCTATCAGAACTACATTCAATGTTGCTGAAAATGAAGTCTTAGAACTCATGCCAGGTCAAGCCTTACTGGTTGACGATGAAGGTAAATACAGCATAGAGCAAATTATTGAACCTAAAGAAAGACGAGCTTGTTCTTTTGAAAGAATTTATTTTTCAAGAGGAAGTGATGAAAAAATTTATAGAGAAAGAATTGCCTTGGGTAATCATTTAAGTCAAATTGTATTAGAGCGCATTGACAACGATTTGAAAAATACTATTTTTTCTTATATTCCGAATACAGCTGAAGTTGCTTTTTATGGTTTAGTAAAAGGCATGGAGAAATACTTAAATAAAATTAAAGTTGAAAGAATTTTAAGTTGGGGAAATGATGTGACGGAAGAGAAGTTAGAGGCTATGATTAATCGTAAAATTAGACAAGAAAAAATAGCGATTAAAGATGTGAAATTACGCACATTCATTACCGAGGATACCAATAGAAATGAAATGGTGCAGCACGTATACGATATTACCTATGGCACAGTTCGCAAGGATGAAGATACCTTAGTTATTATTGATGATAGTATTGTAAGAGGCACAACTTTGAAAGAAAGTATTATAAGAATGCTGTCTCGCTTAGGGCCTAAAAAAATTATAGTGGTTTCTTCAGCGCCTCAAATTAGATACCCCGACTGTTATGGTATTGACATGAGTAAGATGAATGATTTCATTGCCTTTAGAGCGGTGATAGCATTACTAAATGAGAAGGGGATGGCCAATGTGATAGACGAAACCTATCAAAAAATTATTGCCTTAGAAGCTACCAATGAATTACATACTGAAAATGTAGTGCGTCAATTATACAAGCCATTTACGCCCGAAGAAATTTCAAATAAAATTGCACAGTTAATTACTCCTGAAGATATAAAAATTCCTGTAGAAGTTATTTATCAAACCATTGAGGATTTACATGAATGTTGCCCAACCAATACTGGCGACTGGTACTTTACAGGTAATTACCCCACACCTGGAGGAAATAAGGTTTGTAATAAGGCCTTTAAAAATTATGTAGAAGGAAAAAATGTAAGAGGGTACTAATTAAACTCTATAGCAAATAGCATTAATATTCATACCTGCACCCACAGAGGCGAATATAACTACATCTCCTTTGTTCAATTGATGTTCCTTGTACTTACCATGCTTTACCATATCGTATAATGTAGGAATAGTGGCCACTGAGCTATTGCCTAGTTCATGAATACTCATGGGCATAACATTTTCAGGAATTTCTCTTATGCCATACAATTTAAATAATGCTTTAATGAAGCCTTCGTCCATTTTTTCATTCGCCTGATGTAAGAAGAATTTTTTTACATCATGAATATCAACCCCTGCCTTTTCAATACATTCTTTCATGGCAATGGGCACATTCTTAATGGCATACTCATATACCTTACGCCCCTTCATCTTTATATACCTTGTGGCTTCTTCTCCTTCCGGATGATATGATTTACCTAAGTATAAAAAATAGGTTTCATCCATGCAATGACTTTGCACACTGCTAGCAAGTATACCACTTGTAGCATCTGTTGAATTTTCGACAATACAGGCGCCTGCGCCATCACTAAAAATCATGCTATCTCTATCGTGGGGGTCTATCACTCTGCTTAATGTTTCAGCACCTATGACTAAACATCTTTTAGCTAAACCAGATTTAATAAAAGAATCGGCATGTATCACACCTTGAATCCAGCCTGGACAGCCAAATAATAAATCATAGGCCACACAATTAGGATTGCGAATACCTAGTAAATTCTTTACCCTAGAAGCAATGGCTGGAATGGTGTCGGATTGAATAGTGCCTGCAATAACGTTACCAAAATTATGGGCTACAATTATCTGATCAATGGTTTCAGGGTCAATACCTGCATCTTCAATGGCTAAGGCTGCGGCCTTGGTGGCAAGGTCAGAAGTGTTTACATTTTCTTCTGCATATCTTCTTTCATAAATGCCTGTGATGTCCTTGAATTTTTCAAAAATTTCAGTATTGGGCGTATTAATTAATACGCCGTCTTCTCCATAAAAATGATGGTCGCTAAAAGAGTTATTAGGTACAACAAGACCAGGTATATAGCTGCCCGTTCCAGTAATGATAGTTGCCATTGGGAGAATTTAGGTGTATTAAGCTAATGCGTTCTAAACTAAGATAAGAATTTCTGCCGAATTTAAAGTAATTGTCTCTAGATGTACTGTTCTTTAGATGTACTTATCGCCCTTATGTCTTTTCACTTCAGCTACATATTCTTTAATAGACTGCTCTTTTTCTTTACTGCATATAAGTAGTACATCCTTGGTATCCACTACTATAAAATCGTCCAAACCTTGCACTACCACTAGTTTATCCTTGGGCGCGTTAATCATACATTTAGTAGCATCAATCACAATGACATTGTCAGAGGCTACTGCGTTGGCGAAATAATCTTTTTCCATATTGTCGTAAGCGCTATTCCAAGTGCCTAAGTCGCTCCAGCCAAAGCTTGCAGGTATTACATAAACATTATCTGCTTTTTCCATAATAGCAATATCAATGGATATATTTACGCACTGCGGATAAATTTTTTGAATAGATTGTTTTTCTGCAGCCGTATTAAAGTTTGCTTTTTCTCCATCAAATAATTCAAACATTTCTGGTTGATACTTTTCAAATGCAGCAATAATGGTAGAAGCTTTCCAAGCAAAAATACCGGCGTTCCATAAAAAATCGCCGCTGGCTATAAAGGACTCTGCAATTTCCTCTGTGGGTTTTTCAGTAAATGTTTTTACTTTATACACCCCCTTGCTTACTTCTAAGCCTTCGTATTGAATATAACCATATCCTGTATTGGGATTCGTTGGCTTAATACCTAATGTAGCCAAGGCCTTGATATGCGTAACAAAATCAAGTGACTGCTCCACAATTTTTTGAAAATTTTCTTGCTCTAAAATTAAATGATCGCTTGGGGCTACTATAAATGTAGCTTCAGGATCCTTCTGCGCTAATTTAAAAGAGATATAAGCAATACAAGGCGCTGTATTTTTTTTACTAGGTTCTGCTAATATATTTTCTTTAGGTAAATTAGGAAGTTGCGCCTCCACAATGGAAACATATTCTTCCGAAGTAACAATGTAAATATTTTCTAAAGGGATGAATTGCGTATATCTTTCGTAGGTCCACTGAATTAAAGTTTTTCCTGTATTGAGTACATCTAAAAATTGCTTAGGATAAGCCGTTCTACTCATTGGCCAAAATCTACTTCCTATTCCTCCAGCCATAATGGCTACATAATGATGTTTGTTTTGCATACTTGTCTTTGATTTATAAAATCCCCTCTTTCATTAAGTCATGTATATGAATCATCCCTACAAAAGTATTTTCTTTCGCTACAATTAATTGACTAATATCTTTTTGTTCCATCGTGGCTAAGGCTTCTACTGCTAGTGCCTCTGGTGCAATGGTAATAGGGCCTGCGTGAAATATAGTTGCAGCTGTTAAGTCTTGAATGCTTGAATAATTTTCTAGCATTCTACGAATATCTCCATCGGTGATAATACCTAATACTTTTTCATTTTCATCAATTACTACGGCGGCGCCTAATCTGTTTTTTGAAATAACAAGTATCACTTCTTTTAAAGGTGTATTTGCTTTTACAGATGGCTTTGGATTTACTTGCGCCATTTGACCGGCAGTAAGTGTCAATCTCTTTCCTAAATTTCCTCCAGGATGAAATTTTGCAAAATCACTGGCCTTTATTTTTTTCAATTCCATTAAACACATACCTATCGCATCTCCCATCGCCATTTGTGCAGCGGTAGAAGAAGTAGGTGCTAAATTATGTGCGCAGGCTTCTTTGTCAACAGTGGTATTGATAACCCATTTCGCATGGCTTGCTAAATAACTTTCTGTATTACCTACCATGGCAATAATAGAATTTCCAAAGCTATTGACAAGTTGAACTAAATTTTTTATTTCAGGACTCTCTCCACTTTTGCTAATAATTAAAACAAGGTCTTGCTTATTAATCATACCCGAGTCGCCATGAATGGCATCGGCTGCATGTAGAAATAATGCAGGTGTTCCAGTGGAGTTACAAGTGGCTACTATTTTTTGAGCAATGATGGCGCTTTTTCCTATACCACTCACTACCAATCTTCCTTCTGTAGTATAAATAGCTTTAACCGCTTCAATAAAAGGGGTATCAATAAATTTTTGTAAGCCAGTAATGGCTGCCGCTTCAATTTCTAGCGTTCTTTGAGCAATAGCGGTTATTTGTTTATCCATATGCGGTTTAAGAATCAGCAAAGTTAACGTTTCAAGCATATTCATCCCTATTTTTAAAAAATCCTTAAAAAAAAGTTTTTTAGCAAAAAAATGCAAGGAGTTGAGCAATAGTGAATTAAATTCGTTAACTTATATAGCTATTTTATACCGAAATAGCTGATTTTAAGATAATTACAGATGGCGACCACCAAAAAAGCAATAAAAAAAGCTCCTACAACAACGGCTAAGAATAATTCAGTTACCCGTGCCGTATTGTTGAAGGCATTGGAGGATCAATTTGGATTCAAAGAGTTTAAGGGTACCCAAGAGAAGGCCATTGTCTCACTATTGAGCGGTCGAGATACTTTTGTGATTATGCCAACAGGGGGTGGTAAAAGTTTATGCTATCAATTACCTGCTTTAATGCTACCTGGTTGCGCCATTGTGGTATCACCTTTGATAGCCTTGATGAAAAACCAAGTAGATCTTGTGCGAGGTTATAGTGAAAAAGATGAAGTGGCACATTTTCTTAACTCCTCTTTAAATAAAGGACAAATTAAATTGGTAAAAGACGACTTACTAAGTGGTAAGACCAAATTATTATATGTAGCGCCTGAAACCTTAACCAAACAAGAAAACCTAGATTTTTTTAGCGACTTAAATGTTTCCTTTTTTGCTGTAGATGAAGCGCATTGTATTTCTGAATGGGGACATGATTTCAGACCAGAGTATAGAAGACTCAAAGAAATGATGGAAGAGATTGATGCCACTGTGCCCATTATTGCTTTAACCGCTACGGCTACACCTAAAGTGCAAAGCGACATTGTTAAAAATTTATCACTCAGAGGTCCTGAAGTTTTAATTTCTTCTTTTAATAGAGCCAACCTTTATTATGAAGTGCAGCCTAAATTAAAAAAAGAAGTCACTATTAAAAGTATTGTTAGATATATATCACAACATAAAGGCAAGAGCGGAATTATATATACGCTGAATAGAAAGACTACCGAAGAACTAGCCGACTTATTAATTGCGAATAAAATTAAAGCGGTTGCTTATCATGCAGGGCTAGATCAAAAATTAAGAGCCAATAGGCAGGACCAATTTTTAAACGAAGAGGTACAAGTTATTGTGGCTACCATTGCCTTTGGTATGGGTATTGATAAGCCAGATATTCGATATGTAATTCATTATAATATTCCTAAGTCTATTGAAAACTATTATCAAGAAACGGGCCGTGCTGGTAGAGATGGGCTAGAAGGTAATTGTATTTTATATTATTCTCATAAAGACGTATCTAAACTAGAACATTTTTTAAGAGATAAGCCTTTGAGTGAAAGAGAAGTGGGAGCGCAGTTAATTGATGAAACAGTGGCCTTTGCAGAAAGTGGCGCATGTCGAAGAAGAAGTTTACTACATTATTTTGGAGAAAGCTGGGAAGATAAAAATTGTGGCAAATGCGATAATTGTTTACAACCTAAAGAAAGAATTGAAGCCAAAACGCAGTTAGTTCAATTGTTAAAAGTGATTGAAGCTTTGAATGAGCGTTTTGTGGCGGATTATGTGATACAAGTCATCATGGGTGATTATACCCCTCAGTTAGGTTTATACAGACATGAAAAATTGCCCGAATTTGGAACAGGCAAAGGCCAGGATTCTTTATTTTGGAATAGTTTAGTGAGACAGGCCATGCTTGAAACCTTAATTGAAAAAGATATAGAAGAATATGGCTTACTTAAATTAACAGATAAGGGTAAGAAGTATTTAAAAAAACCTAGCAGCTTTACATTTGTTTTAAATAATATATTCGCCGATGCCAGTGCTGAAGAGGATGATGCAGAAGGTCCGGAATCGGCAGGCGCTACCGATGAGGTCTTGTTTGAAATGCTTAAGGATTTACGTCAAAAAGAAGCAAAAAAAATAAGTCTACCGCCCTTTGTTATTTTCTTAGAGACTTCCTTGCAAGACATGGCTACACTGTATCCTACAAGTGTTGAGGAGCTAGACAGGTGCCAGGGTGTAAGTAAAGGGAAGGCTATTAAATACGGTAAGCCCTTTGTGGCGATGATTGAAAAATATGTTACTGAAAACAATATTGAAAAGCCCGATGATTTTGTAATGAAGTCGGTGGCCAATAAATTCAATCATAAAATTTACATTATCCAAAATGTAGATAAAAAAATTCCTTTAGAAACTATTGCTAAAAATAAGGATCTGAAATTAGAAGCTTTATTAGAAGAAATGGAAACCATTGCTGCCAGTGGTACTAAATTAAATTTAGATTATGCCATTGATGAATGGCTAGATGAGTATGACCAAGAAGAAATTTTAGAATATTTCAAAAACTGTGAAACCTCTTCACTTCAAATTGCGCAAGAAGAATTAAGTGAAAACAATTATTCTTGGGAGCAATTAAAAATAATGCGCATTAAATTTTTAAGCGTGGTTGGAAATTAATGCGTGAACTCGTTGCCTGTAGTTAAAAAACTATTTACCCTTTCCGCCACATTTTTTCTTACACTTAGGTAATAAAAATTGTAATCGGCAATATGATAATTCTCCGTTTTGTATAAAAAGCTACCAAAAAAATGAGGCTTTGCTGTCCATAAAACACCTTTATGGTTTACGGCGCCTGCTACATAAGGGGTTATTTTATTAAAGTCATAAAGTATTGCCCCTTTATTTTCAAACCTGTCCACATTCGTTATCGTATTTGACCAAGAAAGAGGGTTGGTGACAATGGCTGTAAATTTTTCCTTCTTCACAAACTCAGTCACATAGCCTTCGTGAAAGGTTCTCCAAGAACAAATACAGCCTGTTGCATTAGGTGTTTCGCAGGCCTTAATTGATGTATAAATAGCAGGGTCAACCGGTATGCCTACTATATAAGCCACTACTAATTTTTTACTTAAGGGTTTGCCATCAAAAAATTCTTTTAGTAATCTAATGGTATGGGTAGAGCCTTGACTATGAGAAGCAATAATAATGGGTCTTCCATTATTGTAATGCTCCAAATAATATTCAAAAGATTTTTTTACGTCCTGATAAGCTAATTCAAAAGCAGCCATTGCATAACCCGTATCTACTTTATTATTGGGTGTGTAAGATTTAATATGGGCTTGACGATACCTTGGTGCAAAAATTCTGCCTGCTTCATTGAATACAGATGCTTGGTTAAGTAAGGTTGGATAATCTGTTTTCAGATTGGTTTTATAATCACTGAAAGAAGCAGACCATCCATAAGGCCTAGTGCTATCTAAATAAGTAGTAGGGTGTACAAAAAATACATCTACTTTATCATTAGGAGTATAACTAGCTTTCAGTGGAGCAGGTACACTATCGGAAGGGTCCTTCTTATCAGGATGGGCAGCCCAGTATTGTAAATTGCTATAGTCAGGAACCTCTTGGTATTTTTGCTGAGCGTAAACAGGTTCCAATTTGGCATAATTGCTATTCGAACAACTACTCAAAATAAACAAAGCGATAAAGGGTAAAAAGAATCTCATAGGAACTAATTTTTTCAAAGGTCAATGAAGGATCAAAGGTCAATGGAGGAGCAAAGGTATTAAATCTAATTAAATAGCTTTTTATAAGCTTTGTCCTACACTTCACTTATAAGACAAATTTTTAACCATTTTGTTTAACTATTGTTGAACTATATACCCTAAAATTTAATTATTTTTAGGGTATAGCTCTAAAATTTTGAAATTACTCCGCCATATCCCTTTTTTGACTGCTGTTTTAAAGCACAGTTTTACCGCTTTCGGTGGGCCACAAGTGCATTTAGGCCTCATGCAACAGCGCTTTGTAGAAAAGCGAAAGGATATTACCAGCGAGGAACTCATGGAATACAATGCTTTTTGTCAACTACTTCCCGGGGCATCCTCTACTCAAACTATTGTTTTAGTAGCTTTTAAAAGGGGCGGAACGCCACTTGCTTTTTTGACCTTACTTGTTTGGATCCTACCTGCTTGTTTTTTAATGAGCATAGCAGCTATTGCCTATAACTATTTTGATATCAGAGCAGGGCTCCAAAGTTTTATATTAATTCAACCCATGGCCATTGGATTTATTGTGAGTGCCACCATTGTATTATACAAAAAAGCAATTAATAGCCTTATCACTAAAATTATTTTTATTGCAACGGCTGTTTTTGTTTTTTTAGCTTTTAAATCTCCTTGGACTATTCCTGTTGTTATTATACTTGCAGGTATCGTAACCAATTTTAGTCAAAAAAGAATTCCCAACGATGGCGCTGCGCCAAAAACGCTTAAATGGGGGGCCTTTTTTATTTTTATATTTTTATTTTTAGCAGTGGGTATTGTATCTGAAGAAGCTACCAGAAAAAATTGGGAGCAACATAAAATGATTAACTTATTAGAAAACAATTATCGTTTTGGAAGTTTTGTGTTTGGAGGAGGAGATGTATTAATTCCAATGATGTATGAGCAGTATGTAGCAAGACCTAATTCGGATAGGGTGAAGAAAAATAAAAGAGATGTATTAAAAATTTCCGGTGAATCTTTTTTAATGGGTGCAGGTATGGTGAGAGCCATGCCTGGTCCTGTGTTCTCTGTGGCTAGTTATACCAGTGTGATGGCTCTAAAAGAAAAATCAATGCCCACGCAAATAATGGGCGCTGTCATGGGAAGCCTTGCCATTTTTTTACCCAGTTTTTTAATTGTTTTATTCTTTTTTCCTATCTGGCAAAATTTAAAAAAGTATGCTATTTTTTATAGGTCTTTGGAGGGCATCTATGCAGCAGTAGTGGGCGTTATGCTTGGGGCTACGCTTCATTTAATAGGAGGCATTTCCCTTAAAACAGAGTACTACTCTTCACTTACTTTTTATACCTATATTTTTGTGTTTCTCGCAAGTACCTATTTAATTTATAAACAAAAAATAGCAGCGCAGTGGGTGGTTTTATCTACTATTGCCCTTGGCTTTTTACTTACTTTTCTAAATACCAATTGGCCTTTTTAATTAAAAGGTAAAAACCTGTTAATTATAAAGTAAAATGCAGTTATGTAAACTTGTCTTACTAATATTGCAGACGCTATGAATACTCGGTTTAAATATATAATAATCTTATTGCTTGGTTTTGCTTTCAAAATGAATGCACAAACTATTCCGGTTAGCGGCGTGGTGTATGATATATCAGGAAGAAGACCTATTGAGGCCGTGATTGTATATAGTAATACAAATCATGCTTTCACCGATTCTTTAGGACGTTATTTAATATATGTTAAAGCCAAAGATTCTCTTTGGTTTTCCTTATTTGGAAAGACAACCCATAAGTATCCTATTGACACCATTGAAGACCTCCGCAATTTCAATGTCATGATTCATGTTGCTGGATTTGATTTACCAGAAGTGCGTGTTAGAAATAGTTATTATAAATTGGACTCTATTCAAAACAGAATTGATTACGCTAAATATTTTAATTATCGAGCTCCTGGTATTAGACTCAGCGGCGGACAACAATTATTTGGTTCCAATGGTTTGACGGTTGGATTTGATTTAGATGAAATCATAAATATGTTTCGAGTGAAGAGAAATCGAAACTTACAATTTTTACAAAAGCGTTTACTTTCTCAAGAACAGGAGAAATATGTAGGCTACCGTTTTACCAAGAGATTTGTTATAAAGCTGACCCATTTAGAAGGGGAGCAGTTAGATCGTTTTATGAATTTTTGCAGGCCTTCTTATGAGGTCCTAGGCTTACTAAATGACCTAGAATTGGGCTATTATATAGAAAAGAAATTCGAAGAATTTAAAAAGACCCAGTAGAAGTCATTGCAACGCAAGGCTAGCTAGGCCAACACTCATCTATTTTGTTTTTAAAAAAGGCAATTTTTGGCTATCTTGAGTCACTAAAAATGACCGTTTTGAGAAAATTATTTATTCTTTCTTTTGTCTGCATAATTGCAGGGGTTGGATGTAAAGAAAAGTCAAAGAGTTTTGACAAGTTCAACGCGAATGCACCCGTTTTTGTTGACGTTGCATTAGCGGCTACTCAAATAGTAGATAAATCGGTAGAAGTGACTGGAACAGTCTTGGCGACTGAGTCTATTGAACTGCGTCCTGAAACCAATGGTAGAATTACCTATTTACAAATTCCAGAGGGTAAAATGGTTCAAGCAGGAACAGTTTTAGCAAAATTGAATGATGCAGACTTACAAGCTCAATTGGAAAAAATTAAAGTACAATTAGAGTTAGCAAGTATCAATGAGCAAAGAAATTTACAATTGTTAAAAGTGAAAGGGATTAATCAAAGCGATTATGATATTTCTTTACAACAAGTGAAAAGTTCAAAAGCGGATTTAGCTTATACCCAATCCTTAATTGAAAAAACTATAATGAAAGCTCCTTTTACAGGACAAATTGGTTTAAGACAAGTAAGTCTTGGCGCTTTCGTCAATACCACTACTACAATAGCTAGTTTACAAAAAACAGATAAACTTAAAATAGATTTTACAGTGCCTGAAATGTTTGAAAATTACATAAAAGTGGGCAAGACAATACAAGTAGAAGGTATTGATGGCTCCAATAAAAAAATGAATGCTAGCATATTCGCTATAGAGCCACAAATTATTGCTACTACTAGAAATATTAAAGTGCGTGCACAACTACAAGGTAAAATGTTACCTGGTGCTTATGTAAAGGTTTACTTAAGTGAGACTGTGAAAAAGCCCACTATCATGGTGCCTACGAATGTGATTATTCCTGAATCTAAGAGCAAACAAATTGCGATCATAAAGAACGGCATGGCTGAATTAGTGGATGTAGAAACTGGTTATAGAACAGCAGGTGCTGTTGAAATTACAAAAGGACTGAATATAGGAGATAGCGTTATTGTGGCAGGAATGCTTTTTGTTAAACCGGGCAGTAAAGTAAAAGTGGGAAAAACAGTTGCTATCATAGACATTACTAAATAGTCTCCTTAAAGTCTTCTTAAATAATCTTATTAGATGAATATATCTGAACTTTCGTTAAAACGTCCTGTACTAGCCACTGTTATGAACCTAGCCATTATCATTTTTGGCTTAGTAGGTTTTTCTTTTTTGGCCTTACGTGAATACCCTGCCATTGACCCACCAATTATCAATGTACAAACCTCTTACTCTGGAGCCAATTCTCAAGTTATTCAAAATCAAATTACAGAGCCCTTAGAAAAATCTATCAATGGTATTCCAGGTATTAGAACCATTAACTCTTCTAGTTCTGTAGGTTCTTCAAATATTACAGTTGAATTTAATATAGGCGTGAATTTAGAAACAGCGGCTAATGACGTGCGTGATAAAGTAAGTCAAGCGGCTAGAAGTTTACCAGAAGATATTAATAATCCTCCCGTTGTTTCAAAGGCAGATGCCAATACCGACTTCATTTTGTTAATGACTGTAAGAAGCAAAACAAAAAGTGCATTTGAATTAACTGAATATGCAGAGAACGTATTACAACAACGTTTTCAAACAATTGATGAAGTAAGTAGTGTGGGCGTTAGAGGAAAAAGGTTTTCTATGCGTATTTTCCCCGATCCAGATTTATTGAATGCCTACGGCATTGCCTTTAATGACATTCAAACTTCTTTAAATAAAGAGAATGTAGAACTGCCAGCGGGTAAGATTTATGGTAAAAAAACAGAATTCATTATTAGAACTTTAGGAAGACTTACGACCGAGTCTGATTTTAGAAATATAATTTTAAAGCAAGATGCTACTGGGGTTGTTAAATTAGGAGATGTAGCAAAAGTGGAATTAGGTCCAGAGCAGGAAGACCAAGGTACCTTCTTTAATGGCATTCAAACTGTAATGATTACTTTATCTCCACAGCCAGGGGCCAACTATATTAAAATTGCAGATGAGTTTTATAAAAGATTAGAGGAAGTAAAAAAATCAAATAAATCAGATATTGAATTTGCGGTACCTATTGACAATACTAAAACAATTCGTCGCGCTTTAACAGAAGTTAAAGAGACTATTTTTATTTCCTTTGGATTAGTGGTACTAGTTATCTTTTTCTTTTTTAGAAACTGGTTAATTGCCATTAGACCCTTAATTGATATTCCTATTTCTTTAATTGCTACTTTCTTTATCATGTACATGGCGGGTTTCTCTATAAATGTATTAACCCTACTTGCTATTGTTCTTGCTACCGGCTTGGTAGTGGATGATGGAATTGTGGTCACGGAAAATATTTTTAGAAAATTAGAAGAGGGGCTTCCACTTAGAGAAGCCGCAAGAGAAGGAAGTAAAGAAATTTTCTTTGCTGTTATCTCCACTTCTATTACGCTTGCTGTGGTATTTATGCCTGTTATTTTTCTAGAAGGTTTTATTGGTTCTTTATTTAAAGAATTTGGAGTGGTGATTGCTGGCGCGGTATTGGTATCGGCCTTTGTTTCTCTAACTATTACGCCAGTGTTAAACGTTTACCTGAATAGAAAGGACGGCAAACAAGGAAGTTTTTATGAAAAAACAGAACCTTTCTTTAAAGGTATGGAGCTAGGCTATAAAAATTTATTAATCAAGTTTTTGAAAATACGTTGGATGGCTTGGGTGGTTGTTCTTACCTGTGTAGTTATAATTGTGGCGATTGGTTCAAATATACAAAGTGAATTAGCGCCTATTGAAGATAAAGGTGCTATAAGGGTGAATATGACAGGTCAAGAGGGCATTAGCTATGAAGAAATGAAAACCAACTTCTCAAAAGCAGTAAGACTTATTCAAGACTCTGTTCCTGAACATGCTTTCACCTTTGGAAGTGTTCCTGGATGGGGTGGAGGAGGAAGTTCGGTAAGTAGTAGAGTTGGTTTTGTGCCTATTGCCAATAGAGATAGAACGCAGTCAGAGATTGTTGCCGACTTAAATAAGAAGTTTAAGAAATTTAAAGATGTAAGAGTGTTCTCTATTGAAGAGCAAACTATTTCTGTGGGCATGATGTCTAGAGGTTCTTTACCAGTTCAATTTATTATTCAAAATTTAGACTTTGATAAATTACATGCAGCTATTCCTAAATTTTTAGAAGCCGCTAGAAAAGATAAAACTTTTCAAAACGTAGATGTAAACTTAAAGTTTAATAAACCTGAATTTGATTTAACGATTGATAGAATGCGTGCCCGTGATTTGGGATTAAGCACTGCCGATATCTCTCAGGCTTTACAATCTGCATTTAGTGGTGCTCGTTCTGCTTATTTTATTATGAACGATCGTCAATACGAAGTGATTACCCAAGTAAAAAGAGCTGACAGGTCAAAGCCTACCGATATTAATAGTTTATATATTAGAAATAATAGAGGAGAAAGTATTCCTATTTCAAGTGTGCTTAAGTTAGTGGAAAATAGTAACCCTCCTACATTGTATCATTATAACCGATTTAACTCAGCTACCATTTCAGCTTCCTTAGCGGAAGGTAAAACAATAGGCGATGGTGTTAATACCATGAATAAAATTTCTAAAGAAGTCTTAGATGAGTCTTTTCAAACTTCTTTAAGCGGCCCTTCTAGAGATTTTCAAGAAAGTTCTTCTAATATTTCTTATGCATTATTTTTAGCCTTGATTTTAATTTATTTAGTATTAGCTGCTCAGTTTGAAAGCTTCAAGGATCCTTTTATTATTATGATTACGGTTCCTTTAGCCATAGCAGGTGCATTAATATGTTTGTGGCTGTTTGGACAAACCTTGAATATATTTTCTGAAATTGGTATTATCATGTTAATTGGACTGGTTACCAAGAATGGTATTCTAATTGTAGAATTTGCCAATAAGAAAAGAGAAAAAGGTTTAGCTATTCGTGATGCAGTATTAGAAGCAGCTACCCAACGTTTTAGACCTATCTTAATGACTAGCTTAGCCACTGCCTTAGGTGCATTGCCTATTGCCATTAGCCTTGGTGCTGCCGCTACTAGTCGTAAGCCATTAGGTACGGTGGTAGTGGGCGGTTTATTATTTTCTTTAGTACTAACCTTGTTTGTTATTCCTGCTGTATACACTTATGTTTCTTCGAAGCATAAAAGAGTAATAGACTAAAAGAGTTTGATTGATTAAGTAAGTAAGTAAGTAAGTAAGTAAGTAAGTAAGTAAGTAAGTAAGTAAGTAAGTAAGTAAGTAAGCATGAAACTAAATACCCTATTGTGTTTTTTAATTTTATTAACTGCTTGCACAAGCGGTACTAATGAAAACAAGAATGAAAATAAAAATATAACTAACTGGGCACCTAGTTTTCATAAAGTAGATATAGTCAATCCTATTTTAGTTCCCGACACCAGCAGTCGTTTTCTCTGTCCCTTGCAAAATACTAGCGTTGCCTGGGAAGCCAAAAATGTTTTAAACCCTACAGCACTCGTAAAAGACGGCAAAGTTTATTTATTATACCGTGCACAAGATACTGCCATGACTTCTCGTATAGGGCTTGCCACAAGTGAAGACGGCATTCATTTTAAAAGACAAACGCAACCTATATTTTTTCCGGCTAAAGATAGTTTTGCTATTTATGAAGGAAAGGGCGGCATTGAAGATCCAAGAATTGTAGAAATGCCAGGCGGTGGTTATATTTTAACCTATACAGCCTATGATGGAAAAACAGCTCGTTTATGTTTTGCCACTACTAAGGATTTAATTCATTTTCAAAAACAAGGCCCTGTATTAGCCAATGCTCAATACATTAATACTTGGTCTAAGTCGGGGGCGATTGTTGCTGAGAGAGTGGGTGAAAAAATGATTGCTAAAAAAATTAATAATAAATACTGGATGTATTTTGGAGACACCGACTTATTTATGGCTTACTCCAGCGATTTATTACATTGGGAAGTTTTAGAAAATGAAGAAAGTAAAAAAATGGTATCGGTACTTACGCCAAGACCTGGTTATTTTGATAGTCGTTTAGTTGAGCCAGGTCCATTTGCTTTATATACTGAAAAAGGAATTCTGCTTATATACAATAGTAGCAATGCTGCTAATAACAACGACCCTGCCAGTCCAAAATTTACTTATGCTGCAGCACAAGCTTTATATGATACCGCTGCACCTTATAAGCTAATTAGTAGAGCTGGTAAGCCTTTCATTCAACCTGACAAACCTTATGAATTAAAAGGGGAAGTGAATAATGTATGTTTTGTGGAAGGCTTGGTATATTATAAAACGCAGTGGTATTTATACTATGGCACTGCCGATTCTAAAATTGCAGTGGCACTTGCTTCTGATCATTAATTTAAAAGGCCAAGCTATTAGTGATTGGTTAGTAGTAATTCTTTTCTAAGGTAAAACCTTAATAATTTTTTCAGCAATAAATTTTGCTGTTTCTCTTTGAACACCCTCAACATCTTTAGATACAAGTGGCGATGCCAACACATGGTTTCCAGTTTTAGGCATGGATTTAATTACTTTTAAATAATCGGGTGTGCTAATTTGTGAAAACATTCTTTGTGTAGCAGCTACTTTCACAACTTTATCTTGATGCGCTTCATCCTTATAATAGTATAAGGTTAAACAAGGTTGCGTAATTTTTTTAAATAATTGTTCGTTCATGGTGGCCTCAATTAAATTTTCCAAAGCAACCGTCGCTTCTAAACGGTAATGAGGGTACCAGTATTTTGGAAAGTCTTTATTTGTGTAGGATACATTATTGAATTTACTACCTTGAATGAGCCTAGCAATTTGTAGTCCCCATGGATCATTTAATAATGGAGCGCTAGGATTATGAATTTCAATATTGGGTGAGTATAAAATGAGTCCTGCAATGTCGGGAAAATTAGCTGCCAACTGTAAGGATAAAGTACCTCCTGTAGAAGTGCTCATTAAAATTACTTTTTTTCCAAGTTTCTTTCCAATGGCATAGGCTTCTTTAGCAGATACCCATAAATTTTCAGCAGTTAAATTTTTCATCGCATCAGAACCTGTTAATCCATGTTCTGCTAATCTTGCTAAATATAAATTACAATGAAATTGTTTGGCAATATTTCTATGCACCGGGTCGCCTTCCATTTGACTTGCGCTAAACCCATGTAAATAAACAATAGCATATTCGGTTACTTGATTGACGCTATCTGCCCAAATAATTTTTGCTTCATTATTAGATTTGATTTTATAATTGCTTTCCATTTTACTTACATAATCATCTACAGTAATTTGATTGGAAATGTAAGGAAGAGCGTTGTCGAAGTAGGGTTTTTCTGGATGCGGGCCCAGTAAATAAATAGCAACCATGTTGATGGAAATAAAGAACCCTATTTTCAACTTCCGCATTTATGCTATTTTGCGCTAAAACTAGGCCAAATGCCTTGTTTTAAAAAAATATTTTATGTACCTTAAATATCTAAAATGTTAGTATGTCACAACAAAGGTTTTTATCACTAGATGTTTTCAGAGGAATGACCATTTGCTTAATGATTATTGTGAACACACCGGGTGATGGTGCACATACTTTTGCGCCCTTTATGCATGCAAATTGGCATGGTTTTACTCCCACCGATTTAGTATTTCCCTCTTTCTTATTTGCTATGGGAAATGCCATGAGTTTTGTTTTACCTAAATGGGATAAATTAAGTACCCCTGCCTTTTTATTAAAAATAACCAAGCGAACAGCACTCATTTTTTTACTAGGTTTTTTAATGTATTGGTTTCCATTTACGGGCCCTTTGAGTGATACTAGAATATTAGGCGTCTTACAAAGAATTGCTTTATGTTATGGGTTTGCGGCCATCATTGTGCATTATATGCATGAAAGAGTGATGATGATTTTAGCGGGCGTTTTATTATTGGTTTATTGGTATATCTCTATACACTTTGGTGATGCTGCCGATCCATTGAGTATTACAGGCAATGCAGGTATTAAATTCGATACTTGGTTAATGGGTGAGCGCCATATGTACCATGGAGAAGGTTTTGCTTTTGATCCAGAAGGATGGTTAAGCACTATGCCTTCCATTGTGAATGTATTAATTGGTTATCGAGTGGGAACCCTTGTTCAAGAAAAAGGCAAAACTTATGACGGACTTACCCATTTATTAATGTGGGGTGCTGGCTTTATGTTTTTGGCCTACATGTGGAATTATCAATTTCCTATCAATAAAAAATTATGGACAAGTTCTTTTGTCCTTTTAACGGTGGGCTTGGATATGATTATTCTAGCTACCATTATTTATAGAATTGAACTACACCATCAACATCAATTTGCCAGCTTTTTTGAGGTTTTCGGTAAGAATCCGCTAGTTATCTACTTATTCTCAGAACTCTTATTTGTTTGCCTAAGTTTGATTCAAATAGATAATCAGTCCTCTTTACAGTGGATTTACAACAATGGGTTCGCTCATTTTGCGCCCTACTGGTCCTCCCTGGCCTTCGCCTTTTCTTATATGCTAGTTTGCTGGCTATTGGGTTATATATTAAATAAATATAAGATATATATAAGGGTGTAAATCTTATTAGTCCATTTTTCCCCATTTGTTTTTTTAGGAGCCTTAAACCTTGTACCTTTGCAGCCTCAAAACAGTACATGGAAATAAGAAACATCGCTATTATCGCTCACGTTGACCACGGTAAAACTACCTTGGTGGACAGAATCTTACACGCTACAAAAGTATTCAGAGACAACCAGGAGACTGGGGACTTGATCATGGATAGCAATGAGCTTGAACGTGAGAGGGGAATTACCATTTTAAGTAAGAACGCTTCCGTAACATATAAGGACGTTAAAATTAACGTAATTGACACACCAGGTCACTCTGACTTTGGAGGTGAAGTAGAGCGTGTATTAAAAATGGCAGATGGTGTTTGCTTATTAGTAGATGCTTTTGAAGGCCCCATGCCTCAAACTCGTTTCGTTTTACAAAAAGCTTTACAATTAAATTTAAAGCCCATTGTAATTATCAATAAGGTAGATAAAGAAAACTGTCGTCCGGATGAAGTGCATGATGCAGTATTCGAATTGTTTTTCAATTTAGATGCTACAGAAGATCAATTAAACTTCCCAACTTTTTATGGTAGTGGTAAGAATGGTTGGTTTAACGATAGCCTTACACCTTGTGAAGATATCTTCCCTTTAATGGATGGTATTTTAAAATATGTTCCAGGACCAGATGTGAAAGAAGGACATACACAAATGCAAATTACTTCTTTAGACTATTCTTCTTTCTTAGGGCGTATTGCCATTGGTAAAGTAGAAAGAGGGACTATTAAAGAAGGACAAAACATTGTACTTGTAAAAGCTGACGGAAGCTTAAAGAAAAATAAAGTAAAAGAATTATACGTATTTGAAGGAATGGGTAAGCGTAAAGTAACAGAAGTAGTTTCTGGTGATTTATGCGCTGTGGTAGGATTAGATGATTTCAGTATTGGTGACACCATTGCTGATCCAGAAAATCCGGAAGCATTACCTGTTATTAGTGTGGATGAACCTACGATGAGTATGACTTTCAGTATTAACAATTCTCCTTTCTTCGGTAAGGAAGGTAAGTTTGTTACTTCTCGACATATTCGTGATCGTTTAATGAAAGAGACGGAGAAGAATTTAGCATTGCGTGTGGAAGAAACAGATAGTGCGGATAGCTTCTTGGTATTTGGTCGTGGTATCTTACACTTAGGTGTACTAGTTGAAACAATGCGTCGTGAAGGATATGAATTAACAGTAGGTAATCCTCAAGTATTAGTAAAAGAAATTGATGGTCGTAAACACGAACCGTTTGAAATATTAGTAGTAGACGTTCCTGCTGATTTTAGCGGTAAGGTAATTGACTTAGTCACTCAAAAGAAAGGGGAGATGTTAATCATGGAATCGAAAGGTACCATGCAACATTTAGAATTTGATATTCCTTCAAGAGGTTTAATTGGTCTACGTTCTCAAATGTTAACACAAACTGCTGGTGAGGCTGTAATGGCGCACCGTTTCAATGAATACAAGCCTTGGAAAGGGCCTATTCCTGGAAGAAGTAATGGCGTACTAGTAGCAAAAACTGCTGGTTTAACCACTGCTTATTCTATTGATAAATTACAAGACAGAGGTCGTTTCTTTATTGAACCAGGTGAGGAAATATATGCAGGTCAAGTATTGGCGGAGCATATTAAGCCAGGTGATTTAAATATCAACGCTGTGGAGATGAAAAAATTAACTAACCACCGTGCGAGTGGTAGTGATGATAGCGTACGTATTACCCCTAAAGTTTTATTTACTTTAGAAGAGTGTATGGAGTACATTCAATTTGATGAGTGTATTGAAGTCACTCCAAAATCGGTAAGAATGCGTAAATCTATTTTAGATGAAAATAATAGAAGCAAGGCAACTAAGGCCAGCCAGAATTAATTTTTATTGACAATTTTTCTGAAAAATAAATTGTCAATAAAAATTCTCTAATGATTTTAATAAAAAAAAGAGTCTCGATAAATCGGGACTCTTTTTTTTATTTAGATAGTATATTTTTACTTTTAGAAAATAGAAATCTTATAATTTTATTAAATAGGCTTATTCAAAGCCTTCCACAAAACATCTTTTAATTCCACTAAGTTCTTTTGTGTGGCAGAGGAAATAAAAATATGAGGAATTTTTTTAGGAAGTTCTTTTACAATAGCATCGGTTAATTCTTGGTCCAATAAATCCGATTTTGAAATAGCAATGATAAATTCTTTTTGCAATAATTCAGGATTGAACTTTTCTAATTCATGTTTCAGGATCTCAAATTCTTTTTTATGATCATCTGAGTCGGCGGGAATTAAAAATAATAAAACTGCATTACGCTCAATATGTCTTAAGAAGCGGTGGCCTAGCCCCTTTCCTTCTGCAGCCCCTTCAATAATACCTGGTAAATCGGCAATACAGAAAGATAAATTATTTCTGTATTCAACCATACCTAACTGAGGTGTTAAAGTTGTAAATGCATAGTTCGCAATTTTTGGTTTGGCAGCAGTAATCACAGAAAGCAAGGTTGACTTACCTGCATTCGGAAAACCTACTAAACCTACATCGGCCAACACTTTTAATTCAATATTTTTCCAACCCTCTACACCATCTTCTCCAGGTTGTGCATATTCAGGAACTTGTTGGGTGGGTGTAGCGAAGTTTGAATTACCTAAACCGCCGCGACCACCTTTCATGAGTATAATCTCTTGACCGTCTTTTAAAATCTCTCCTTCTACCTTACCCGTTTCTTCATCTCTAGCAATTGTACCAAGTGGCACTTCAATAATAATATCCTTACCATCCTTACCCGTGCACTTATTCTTCGACCCATTCTCTCCATCTTCAGCAATCACATTCTTATAATAGCGTAAATGTAATAAGGTCCATAACTGTGCATTCCCTCTTAAGATAATATGACCACCACGGCCACCATCGCCTCCATCAGGCCCACCTTTAGCAGTTAATTTATTGCGTAAAAAATGCTTACAACCTGCCCCACCATGTCCACTATG